>DHCFJ07801__coassemble_1572_pt1 | contig 62261 bp, 55 predicted proteins | sample DHCFJ07801__metabat2_low_PE_007 | metagenome-assembled genome bin DHCFJ07801
AGTATAAATTCGGCAAAATGATGGTCGCCAGCCATCTTCTACCGGAGCACTATACAACAAATCAATTTTCTTTATTTTCACGATTGTTATCTCCCATTAACGATTTCTAAAATCACCTTAAGCTTAAATGATTGCTAATAGTAAATGAATATTTTCAAAAACGATTAAGCTACTAAAAAGTTTTTGAGGGAAAACTTGAGAAAAATTAAAGAAGTGCTACCCGATTGATGATTAATTCACCAACCGGGTAGCTATTGTTTTTTACAATGAAGTCCAGAGTCATGACAAATTATCACAATTCTTGGTTTTTAAGTTTCAATTTATTTAGTATTAGTCATCTTAAAAGACGTTATCTCGACCATATTTGCAGATGGGGAGAAGGGGACACTTAGTACATTTAGGATTTTTAGCGGTACATTGGTAGCGGCCGAAAAAGATCATTGCGTGGTGAGCATCTAGCCATTCATCTTTGGGAACTGCCTCTTTTAGGCGCTTTTCAATCTGTAAAACGGTTGCGTTCGGTTTAACCATTCCTAAACGTCGTGCAACCCGACTAACATGTGTATCGACAGGGAAGGCAGGAATATTAAAGCACTCTGCAAGGACAACGTTAGCGACTTTACGGCCGACACCGGCTAAACTAGTTAATTCTTTCATTGTGTGGGGAACTTCACCATTAAAATTAGTCACAATTCCCTGAGCGGCTTTAACAAGGTATTTAGCTTTATTATGGTAAAGGCCGAGTGATTGAATAAATGGTTCAATGTCTTCGGGCTCGGCACTTGCTAGTGATTCAGGTGTTGGGTAGCGGGCGAAAAGTGGCGGAGTAACCATATTAACTGATTTATCCGTTGATTGTGCACTAAGAATTGTTGCTAACAAGAAATGAAAAGTTGTGTCGGCCTTTAACGTTGTTCCAGCTTCGGGAAACATGGCGCGCATTTGATGAATGGCATTGACAATTTCACTATCTGTGAGCATGAAAGATCCTCCTTATATTTTCTTTTATTATAAAACAAATAACGCTTTTTAAAACAATTAATAGGCGATTAGTTATCATCCGATAGTGAGACGAAAACATGCGTGGCAGTACATGCTTTTACTGTCTTAAAGCCAAAAAAGATTGAGCATTAATTGAGCTATTACTTGATTTTTTTTGTCATAAGAAGGTATAATTAAAGATGAACAAGCGATAAATAATGTTATTGCTTGGTTTATAACTGAAAATATTTTATGATTTAGTAGTTCTACTAGATCGCATTGTATATATGATGATTTTTCAGTTATCATGTTTAAACTGAATTTAATTTAATTAGCTTGTGCTTTATCCTTAAATGAGATCATTGTCGCCTCCCCATGACTGTGGTTTCGAAAACAATAATATTGGCTGTTGCTATGACTTAGGTACACACTATCTAAACTAAAACGCTTACCCCCTAAATTAACCTGAGTCGTAAGTAGTTATCAACCACTCTAATTAAATTAATGATGCTTAGACATGCCCTATGAGACCTGCTAGATTGATCTCTAATTAAAGGCTTTTCAGAATTCCCCATTTCTGAAAAGCCTTTTTATTTTAATAATTAGAATTCTTTCATAAACGAATTACCGAGTAAAAATAAAATATTTATTTAATTAACAATTGACCAATGTGCAATCGGTTGTTAGAATAAGTTAATGTTTTCTTATTATTCTAATCTAAATTTAATAGATAAGGAGGAATGGTTATGAGTTTTTGGAAAACAATTACCCGAAAAGAAGACCCGCAAGTATATGCCAATAAAGACGGGCATCTAGTTCGTTCACTAAAGGTGCGGGACTTTTTAGCACTTGGGGTCGGTACAATTGTCTCCACCTCTATTTTCACTCTTCCTGGTGAAGTGGCAGCGATGCATACCGGACCTGCCGTAGCAATTTCGTTCTTACTTGCCGCGGTAGTTGCAGGACTAGTTGCGTTTGCTTATGCAGAAATGTCTGCAGCAATGCCATTTGCTGGTTCAGCATATTCGTGGATTAACGTTGTTTTTGGTGAGTTCTTTGGTTGGATCGCCGGTTGGGCACTTATTGCTGAATACTTTATCGCATTAGCCTTTGTTGGTTCCGGATTATCAGCGAACTTTCGGGCATTGATTGCTCCACTGGGGTTGAAGCTCCCGGCATCATTATCAAATGCTTTTGGGACTGATGGCGGAATCGTCGACCTGGTTTCAGTTGTTGTGATTGCTTTAGTAGCTGCATTGATTTCTCGCGGGGTTTCTCGGGCAGCCCGAGTTGAGAATGTTTTGGTTGTATTGAAGGTTTTCGCTGTTTTACTGTTTATCGTTGTTGGCTTAACTGCTTTGCATGCTGCTAACTATGTTCCATTTATTCCCAAGTATCACGAGACCACAAATGGACCATTCGGTGGTTGGCAAGGAATTTATGCTGGTGTTTCAATGATTTTCCTGTCATACATTGGTTTCGACTCAATCGCTGCTAACTCTGCAGAAGCTATTAATCCGCAAAAGACCATGCCACGGGGGATCCTTGGTTCACTTGTAATTGCCGTTGTTTTGTTTGTGGCCGTTAGTTTAGTTCTTGTCGGCATGCTTCCATATAGTAAATATGTAAATAGTGCTGAACCAGTTGGGTTGGCACTCCGGGCTGCTGGTCACGGCGGTGTCGCAACTGTTGTTCAAACAATTGCTGTTGTGGGGATGTTCACCGCATTGATCGGAATGAGTATGGCCGGATCACGGTTGATTTACTCATTTGGTCGTGATGGAATGTTGCCAAAGTGGCTTGGTAAGCTTGACAAGAGTAATCGGCCTAACCGGGCATTATGGACTTTAACGATTGTTGGGATCTTGATTGGGGCATTCTTCCCATTCGCGTTCCTTTCACAATTGATTTCTGCCGGAACATTAATTGCATTTATGTTCGTTTCAATCGGAATTTACCCATTGCGTCGTCGTGAGGGTAAGGATATTAACGATCCAGCATTTAAGGTACCGCTTTATCCGGTTCTTCCGGCTCTTGGCTTTCTGGCCTCATTGATGGTTTTCCTTGGACTAGATTATCAAGCTAAACTATACGCCGGCATCTGGTTCGTCCTTGGCCTAGTCATCTACTTCGCTTACGGGGTTCGTCATTCATACCTTAGTAAGAAAAATTAAAGTGTGAACTGTTGCCTAAACTTTTACCCAAGAAAATTACAATCATTTACTAACAACAAAATAAGATTGGAGGAATTGCTAATGGGATCAATGGAAAATAACCACAAGATCTTAGCAAAAGAAAGTGAAGCATTTGCCACGGCAGCACGGGTTAAATATTACGATATCGTAATTGACAGTGGGCGTGGAGCCATTTTAACTGATATTGATGGTAATCAGTACATTGATCTCTTAGCAAGTGCTAGTTCTACCAACACCGGGCATTGCCACCCGAAAGTTGTTAAGGCAATTCAGGATCAAGCAGCTAAAATTATTCAGTATACGCCAGCTTATTTTGCGAATAGTCAAGCGGCACGGTTGGCACCGCGATTAGCAGAATTAGCACCGATGTCAGGTCCAGTGGAAGTTGCCTGGGGGAATTCCGGCTCTGATGCAAATGATGCCATTATTAAGTTTGCCCGAGCATCTACTGGTCGTCAGTATATTGTTTCCTTTACGGGGGCATACCATGGTTCCACATACGGTTCAATGACTCTTTCTAGCGTTTCCCTAAACATGGCACGGAAAATGGGACCATTGCTTCCAGGAGTTGTTAAAGTACCATTCCCTGATCCATGGGATAAGCTTCCTGATGAATCAGAGGAGCAATTTGTTGATCGCTATTTTAAGATGTTTAAGTTGCCATTTGAAACTTACTTACCGGTTGATGAGGTAGCCGCAATCCTGATTGAACCAATTCAGGGTGATGGTGGAATCGTTAAGACGCCACCAGAATTTATGAAAAAGATTTATCAATTTGCTAAGGAAAATGGGATCCTCTTTGCAGTTGATGAAGTTAACCAAGGAATGGGACGTACCGGTAAGTGGTGGTCAATCCAACACTTTGGAATTGAACCTGATTTGATGTCAGTTGGTAAGTCGCTAGCTTCTGGGATGCCGTTGAGTGCTGTTATTGGACGAAAGGAGATCATGGAATCCCTTGGTGCACCTGCTAACGTTTATACAACTGCCGGGAACCCGGTAACCACAGCGGCTGCTAATGCTACTCTGGATGTAATCCAAGAAGAACACCTTCTCGAACGCTCAGCTAAGTTAGGTGAGAAGGCTAAGCAGTTCTTTGAAGGTGAGCAAAAGAAATATGACTTTATCGGTGATGTCCGGATGTACGGCCTAGATGGTGGAATTAATATTGTTAATCCGCAAACAGGTAAGGGTGATACCGCAGCAACTACGCGGATCATGTACCGTGTCTTCGAACTTGGTGCAATTATCATCAGTCTTCGGGGTAATATTCTTCGGTTCCAACCACCACTGGTAATTACTGAGGAAGAATTAGACCGAGCCTTTGGAATGCTTGACCAGGCATTTGCAGAAGAAGCAGCCGGGAAGTTAACTCTGCCGGATAATGCTGATGAATTAGGCTGGTAAATTATCACTTTAATAATTGAAGATAATCTCCTATAATATTTTGTTAGACAGCTAACTAAATGCTATAGGAGATTTTTTGATGGAGTTAATTGGTCGATTATTAAAAATGGCAACGAATAGCCTGAATCAAGAATTTAACCGTTTTGCCCAGCAGTATGATTTGACCGGAACGCAGATGTCGGTAATTGACTTTATGGCTAACTGTGAGAGTCAAGAATGTGATCAACACATGTTGGAGCGGGAATTCAATATTAAACGGTCAACAACGACAGTAATTATTCAACGGTTAGTGAAAAAGGGTTTGATTGAGCAGCGACAGTCAGTCACTGATCGACGACAAAAGGTAGTTACATTGACAGCAAAGGGAAGAGACTTAGCACCCAAAGTTAGGGATTATATTTTAGCATCTGAAGAACGATTAAGAACCAACTTTACTGCTGAGGAACTTCGTCAGTTCAAAGAGATTCTGAAATTTATAATTGGGGAGGATGAAGATAATGACCAAAAATGAACCAATTCCGCCTAGGGTAGTTGCGGCCGTTGTTGCGACGGGCTTAATGTCATTCTGTGGTGTGATTGTTGAAACCGCGATGAACGTTACTTTCCCAATTTTGATGGGTGAATTTAATTTAACCACGAATACAGTACAGTGGATGACTTCAATCTATCTATTAATTGTTGCCATCGTTGTTCCGCTTTCAGCCGTCTTAAAAAGCTCGTATAAAACCCGGACCCTTTTTACCGTAGCAAACCTGTTTTTCTTTAGTGGCTTATTAATTGATGCCTTTGCGCCCAACTTTACCCTGCTGCTTTTGGGACGGGCAGTTCAGGGGGTTGGTGCAGGAATCGCATTACCGTTAATGTTTAATATTATTATGGAACAGGTTCCGCAAAGTAAGATTGGTTTCATGATGGGAATCGGAAATTTAATTACAGGAATTGCCCCAGTAGTAGGACCGATATTTGGTGGGATCATTGCTAGCAAACTGAATTGGCGGTGGATCTTTTACATTCTTCTCCCATTTATGGTTGTTTCGTTTATCCTCGGACGTTGGGGAATTCAGCAGAAGTCTGCCATTAGAAAACAACGGGTTGATTTCCTTAGCCTTTTGATGATTATGTTCATGTTTAGCGGATTGGTTGATGGTTTTAGTAATGTCGGAAGCGTCCCCTTTATGAGTGTTAATGTTCTGGGAGCTTTCTGCCTTGGAATTATTGGAATGATTGGCCTAACGTGGCGTTCACTTACAATCGCAACGCCAACGTTAGATCTGCGTCTATTTAAGAATCACCGGTTTGCTGGTCATGTTCTTGGTTTCTTTCTTACCCAAATCATGTCGCTTGGCTTTGCCTTTCTTTTACCAAACTATATCCAGTTAGTTAACGGTAATACTTCCACGATTGCCGGATTGGTTGTTTTGCCAGCGGGTTTTGCTGGGGCAGTCTTCGCACCGCTTGGTGGTAAAATTCTTGATCGATTTGGTGCGCGACGGCCGATTCTTTTGGGAATGACTCTTTGTTTCCTTTCCCTGCTTGTTTTTGCTGTAATTAGTCGGCAAATGAGTAATGGCATAATTGCAACTGTTTATTGTTTCTATATGGCAGGAATGGGGATGTGCATGGGGAGCGTAATGACAAGCGCACTCAGGACTATTAGTTTTTCAGAAACGGCACAGGGAAATGCAATCCTGAACACTCTTCAGCAGTTTGCCGGTGCAATGGGAACGTCAATTGCTGCGATGATCGTTGCTAGTAGCCAAGCACAGCTTAAAGTTAATCGGACATTATCAACCGCAATTGGAACCCAACACGCGTTTATTGTTCTGACGATTTTTAGTATCATTGTTTGGCTGAGTTATTACCGAAATGTTAAAGATTAGCCTGCTTGCAAGTTGTTAACAATTTCGGTTATACTTTAATCGCCGTCTTAGCTCAGATAGGTAGAGCACATCCATGGTAAGGGTGACACGGCGGTTCAACTCCGCCAGACGGCTTAAATTTCTTCTTGACAATTTAAAAATCGCCCTTTATACTAATTATAATTTAATTTTTCTAATGATTTTATAATAATACGTTGATGAGAAGAGTAAGAATAAAAGCTCTCAGAAAGTGACCGCTGATGGTGAAAAGGTGGGAGAGTAATTATTCTGAAGATGAGCTCGGAGTAATTGAAAGTCGGTCAGTAATGGCTAGCTTTCCGGAAGGATCCGTTACCATCCCTGGCATTCTAGTTGAGTGCTGTTGAGGCTGATTAATTCAGTGAAATTGGGTGGTACCACGTTGTTGACGTCCCTAGGTAGTTTCAATACTACTTAGGGGCGTTTTTGTTTATACGAAAGGAAGAGAGCGATGACGAGATTTAATACAAAACTGGTTCATGCGCCAGCACAACATGATAATAATACTGGAGCGGTGACCACTCCTATTTACAAAGCGACTACTTTTGCGTATCCCGAAATCGGTGCACCGGTAAAGGATGATTATTCACGTTCTGGTAATCCGACCCGACGTGCTTTGGAAGAGCAACTGGCAGCGTTAGAGGAAGGAACGGCTGGCTTTGCCTTTTCATCCGGGATGGCTACTATCCATGCAGCTCTGGCAATATTTAAGCAAGGCGACCACCTAATCGTTGGCAATCAAATCTATGGCGGAACCTTTCGCCTGCTTCACCAATTTTTTGAACGTTGGGGTTTGAAGATTACTGCTGTTGATACCCGTAATCTCGCGGCAATTGAAGCAGCGATTCAGCCCAATACTAAGGCAATTTATTTTGAACCAGTGACCAATCCGCTATTGCAAGTAACATCGGTGCAAAAAGTTGCTGCTTTAGCCCAGCAGCATCACTTGTTGACGATTGTTGATAACACATTTCTGAGTCCATACCTATTGCAACCGTTAACTTTGGGAGCTGACATTGTAATTCATAGTGCCACTAAGTACTTATCAGGGCACTCTGACGTTTCAGCAGGGGCAGTGATCGTCAAGGATCGTGAATTAGCTGAGCGGGTTTACTTTATTCAGAATGCTCTCGGCAGCATTTTGTCACCTGAGGATAGTAATGAATTAGCAAGAGGAATTAAGACTTTGAGCCTCCGCCTAGACCGTCAAATTGCTAATGTTAAGGAGTTAGTTAACTACTTGCAAGGCTTAGGCGAGGTTAAGAAGATCTATTATCCTGGTATTAAAGGCTTGCCAGGCTACCAGGAATTACGTCAGGAAGCTAAGGGGGCCGGCGGTGTGTTCTCGTTTGAGTTAACAGAAAGTGTTGATCCAGTTAAATTTGTCAACAACCTGCGCTTATTTAAACTAGCGGTTAGTCTTGGTGCAGTTGAGAGCCTGGTTGAATTGCCAAGTAAAATGAGCCATGCCGAATTAAGTCCTGACGAGCAGTTAGCAGCCGGAATTAAACCAGGATTAATCAGGATGGCGGTAGGAATCGAAGATTTTCATGATCAGATTGCCGACATTCAACAAGCCATTGCAAAGTCAAGAAAATAGGGGGAATGATTACTATGTGTAAATATTCGGTTGAAACGATTGCGGCACAAGCAGGAAACCATATTGACGACAAAAAAGCGGTTGCTCTACCGTTACATTTTTCTTCGAACTACCGCCACGATTCCCTTGAAGAAGCTAAAAATTTTGATCCAAGCAAGGGTTATACATATTCCCGAATTTCGACTCCTAATCGTCGAGCACTTGAACAAACAATGGCAAAGCTTGAAGCCGGTCAGCGTGGTTTTGCTTTAAGTTCAGGGATGGCTGCGATCCAACTAGCCTTAAGCATCTTAAAAACTGGTGATCAGTTAATTTCACTGGATGATTTATATGGAGGCGATTTCCGCTACTTCCGTTACCTTCATTCGCATGCTGGAATTAATTTTGATCAATGGGATGGCAGAAAGGTTGAGGATTTGATCGCTAAAATTACTCCCCAAACGAAAATCATTTGGTTAGAAACACCTTCAAACCCGACAATGAAAGAACTTGATATTGCTAAAATCGCTACTGCGGTCCATAAAAAGGATTCCCGGATTTTAGTAATTGTGGATAATACCTTCTACACACCGGTTTATCAACGACCGTTAGAACTTGGCGCAGACGCTGTTGTCCATTCCGCAACCAAGTATTTATCAGGGCATAATGATCTTTTGGGAGGAATATTAGTTTGTAAGGACCAGCAGCTTGCTCAACAATATTTTGAATACTACATTACGACTGGTGATACCTTGGATTCTTTTGATTCGTGGCTATTGTTACGGAGCCTGAAAACTTTAAATATTCGGGTAAAACAACACACAAAAAACGCTCAAGAAGTGGTTAAGTATCTTAAACAGGATCCTCGAATTGAGCAGGTCCTATATCCGGGAAAGGGTGGGATGATTAGTTTTTACCTTAAAAATGAAGCTGACGTTGCCAAACTTTTAGACAATGTAAAGCTGATTACCTTTGCGGAAAGTCTAGGCGGAATTGAGAGTCTAATTACAATTCCGTACTACCAAACCCATGCTGATGTGGAACTTGATCAACGGCAACGACTGGGAATTACGCCACGACTATTACGACTATCTGTTGGTTTAGAAGATCCAGCAGATGTGATTGCTGACATCCAACAAGCATTAGGATAATAAGGAAACGGGAGCGTGACAGAAGCCATTTATGACTTCGTTTTCACGCCCCCGCGAGCGCAAATAGGGTTCCAGAGTTCGGTTATACCGGACACTGGAACCCATTTGCGTACCGCGCTGTTCGTATTTGAACTTGGTAAAAGTACTTATGTCACAGTCCCGTTTGACATTTGTCTGATTTTTTACTTGCTCGAGCTAACGTTCTAGATAACTGAGTCGAAATGTGTTCGCCAGGGTCTTGCTAGAGCTAGCAAACTCCTTCCTAGACGCAAGACGCCTTCGTCAGGAGAAATTGCTAGCTTTCCGCAAGCCCTTTGCTGGCTCACACTCTATTAAATGTGTTCGCAGGGACCGCAACTTCCGCCTAGCTATCCCGGACTTGATTGCAAGTCAATCATCGTCCGGGATTTTCTAGTGCTCAGTTGCTAATTCGTCCCTGCTCACACTCTGTTTAACATTTCCATCCTCAATGCTTCATAGATGGAGTTCTTGGAGCCGAGGGTCATGCTGGTGAAGTAAGCGATGAAGGTGAGAATGGTCATTGGCAGAATTTGGTCAACTGAACCGCCCATTTCGGTAACGAGGAGAATTGCGGAAATGGGGGTTCCTTCAGTAGCGCCAAAGTAGGCTGCCATTCCCATTGCGATTAGGTTTAGGTAGCAACTTGCCGGAACAATACCAAAGTGAATCAGGATGATTCCAGCAATCGCGCCGAGAACACTACCGAGAACAAAGATCGGCATAAAGATACCACCAGGAACAGTAGCACCAGCAGCAATCATCGTTCCGGTATACCGCAGAACGAAGAAGAGGATGAGCATTCCTAGAACTAACAGCCAGTTTGCCTTCAATGACATTCGCGTGATGTACATGATGAAATTATGACTCCCACCAAGAATATGGCAATTCCATAGACCAACGGGGATAACAAGAAGCAACGGGAGAATACTGTGGTAGTAGTTGGGAAGAATGGTAAATTTACGGTACCACCAACCAAGATTAAGCATTCCGTATTGGAAAAGGTAGCCGCCTGCACCAATAACGATCCCAACCAAAATCAGCCATGGGTATGATGATAGTGGCAAACGCGCGGAGATTGGCATTGCTAAGCACGGCTTTGTTCCGAAAAAGAGGATTGTCATTAGATCGGCAGAAATTGCGGCAGCTAAAGCCCCTGCAATTACCTTGAAATTAAAATGCCGAGTGACTTCTTCAAGCAGGAAGACAGTTCCGGCAATGGGAGCGCTAAAAGCAGCGGACAATCCAGCGGCAATCCCGCATTTGATTAGCAGATCGCGTTCTTCAGTATCCTGATAGTGGTAAACATCTTCCGCAAATCCTTGACCAATACAGGCACCAATTTGAATACACGGGCCTTCTCGACCAAGAAAAAGCCCTGGACAGATGGTTAGAAGTCCACTGACAAACTTCCGCCAGAGGACACTCCACCAATTCATTTGATGCTTACCGATTAGTATTGCTTCAATCTGGGGAACACCAGAACCAACGACATCAAACAGTTCAGGACGGATTATCTTTGCAATTAGCCAGACAACAATTAATGTTCCCAAAATATATGGAATAATCATCAGCGGGTGGCTACCCAGATAAGGGTACACAATTGTTAAAAGAATTAGTGTTTGATCAATAATCCACCGGAAGGTACCAACGACTAATCCGGTAATAACGCCCACTAAAATCCCAGGAATTACATAGCGTAAGAATTCAGCGGTAAAGGGTTTTCGTAAAATATCTTTTGCACGCAGGATTGTTCCTGTGTCAGTCGATGAATTCATTTCTTCACTTTCAATCTACACGTTCCAATTATATTCTTTTCAGGATCCTTTCACAATTCTAAAGAAGCGCTGTCATTAGGGTTAGTATGGTACAATATGGTTTTAATTAGGTATGAACGGGAACGGAGGTCTTTTAATGGAATTTATTGCAACGCTGGCGGGATTATTGCTAGCAACCCAATTAGTAGCGCATCTTTGTCGACGGGTCGAAATTCCCGAGGTTATTGGGCAGATCCTGGTTGGGATTATTGCAGGTCCAGCGCTATTGAACTGGGTCCACCTCAATTCAATGATGAACGAGTTTCAAGAAATTGGGGTAATTATTCTAATGTTCATTGCCGGCTTGGAAAGTGATCTTTCGTTATTGAAAAAATACCTTAAACCGGCAGTGGTTGTGGCAATTGTCGGCGTTGTGGTTCCGATTGCAATTATGGCTCCCGCAAGTTACTTTTTCGGCTTCACAACCCTTGAATCAATTTTCATCGGGGTTATTTTTTCCGCAACTTCAGTGAGCATTTCGGTTGCGGTTCTGCGGGAATTCAAGCGGTTGGATAGTCGTGAAGGAGCGACAATTTTAGGGGCCGCTGTGGCCGATGATATTATTGGCGTGATCCTCTTAAGTATCATGATTAGTGTGGTTAACCAAGCTGAAGGAAAAACTGGCGGTCAGCCGTTATGGGCAGTCCTGCTTCTCCAGGTCCTGTTCTTTGGTGGAACTTACCTGGTTGTTAAGTGGCTGGCTCCATACATGATGCACCTCAGTGAGCGGCTATTGACTGTTGCGTCGCCGTCCGTAATGGCGATGATCATCTGTTTAGGGATGGCAGCACTTGCTGATTATGTTGGCTTAAGCGGGGCGGTTGGCTCCTTCTTTGCTGGGATCGCTGTTGCTAATACCCACCGGAAAGAAACGATTAACCGAAGCTTTATTCCAATTGGCTATGCAATGTTTATCCCGTTATTCTTTGTGAGTGTCGGCTTAAACATGCGAATTGATCGATTAAATGAGTCGTTTGTTTTTGTGATTGTGATGACGATTCTTGCCTGCCTGACTAAGCTAGTCGGGTGTGGTACTGGAGCTTATCTTTCAGGATTTAACTTTAACAGTTCATATGTTGTTGGTAGCGGAATGATTGCTCGGGGTGAAATGGCGCTGATCACTGCTCAAATCGGCTATCAAGCACATCTCTTGTCATCAATGTATTATTCTGATGTAATAACGGTAATTATTGTGGCAACTGTTTTAGCACCATTTATCTTGAAACATGCTTTAGTAAAAGCAAATGAGGTTACTGAATAGAAGAATATTTTGCAGATAAAGGAGGTCGGTGAGAAGTAAAATTTGCCGACCTCCTTTGAATGCTGAGAGGGATGAAAAAATGAAATATTTAATTGGGATTGACGTTGGGACAACCGCGACTAAAGCAGTATTGTATGATGAAGATACAACGATCATCGGCCATTTTATTAAGAATTACCCCATTTACCGTGACTCCCAGGGAATGGCGGAACAGGATCCAGAAGAAATCTTTCAAGCAGTTGAAACGGTAATCCGGGCAGCGATTCACCGGGCTGATTTAAAAACGGGCCGATTACTTGGCGTTGCTTTTTCAACGGCTAATCAAAGCTTACTGTTGCTTGATGAACATTATCATCCTTTGACCAGAATTATTACCTGGGCTGATACCCGTGCCCGCCAAGATGCTGTGAAGCTGAAGGAGACACCAGAAGGAAAGCAGCTTTACCAGAAGACGGGGACGCCAATTCATCCGATGACGCCCTTAGCTAAGTTAATCTGGATTAGGCGTAAACGACCGGAGCTCTTTCGCCAAACGCACCATGTAGCAGATATTAAATCGTATATTTTTTGGCGCTTGTTTAAAAAATTCAAGGTTGATCTTTCTGTCGCGAGTTGTACGGGCTTATTAGATATTCATACCGGGAAATGGGATCAGGCCGCCTTACAATTAGCTGGGATTGATGAAAAACAACTACCGCTTCTCGCTGAGCCAACTTCCCAAGAGACAGTGATGGTAGAAAGCGAACGACAGAAAATGGATGTTCCACACAGCACGCCATTTGTATATGGTGCCTTTGATGGTGCGCTTTCTAACATTGGGGTTGGTGCAATTAAACCTAATCAAATTGCCATTACAATCGGGACATCAGCTGCCGTTCGGGTAATCACGGATCGGCCAGTGATTGATCCAGAAGAACGACTATTTTGTTACATGGTAGACAAGAAACACTGGATTGTTGGCGGCCCGTTAAATAATGGCGGGGATGTTTTTCAATGGGCAGTTCACCACCTAATTGATCAGGGGGCCCTAGAGAACGAGCAAGTTGATCGCTATACACTTGCTAACCGGATAATTGAAGGTACACCGACTGGGAGTCACGGTCTGCTATTTCATCCTTACTTAGGTGGTGAGCGGGCGCCAATTTGGGATGCTAATGCCCGCGGTGATTTCTTTGGCCTGACTGCACTGCATACACGGGCCGATATGCTTCGGGCAGTTCTTGAGGGGATTAACTTTAACATTGCAAGTGTCTTTGAAGCGGTGACTAAGCTGGTTGGCAAGCCCCAGTCTGTTACGGCAACGGGTGGTTTTGCCCGGTCAAAAGTTTGGCAGCAAATGTTGGTAGATATTTTAGATTGTCAAGTTAATGTCCCGGTTTCCTTTGAATCAGGATGTCTTGGGGCAGCGATTCTGGTAATGCAAAGTATCGGGATTGCCAGTAGCTATGATGTTGTAGCAAATTATCTCGGTGATGAAACAGAATATGATCCACAACCACAGGCAGTTGCGGTTTATAAGCAACTTCTTCCGGTATTTCGCCAGGTTGAAAAATTACTGGCTCCAGCTTACCCGACAATTGCTAATCTCCAGAGTGAACTTGCCTTGCTTCATGGGGAAGATTAAATGGTGCTACAATAGTTAGACTGATTTAGAGGAGGTTTTTGTGTGAACGAAGAACAAGAACGACACATTGAGCAGCAGCGGGTCGATTTAGTAATGAAACAAATCGACAAGCAAATAGCTGAAACTAAAAAGGCACTTGCTGATGCTCACAAAGAAACTCGAGCAGTTGAAAAGAACTACAGTGAAAACGCCTCAATTAACCGGTACGAAATTGATGATATTGCTGAATCACGAGCAATGATTGAACAGCAGCGGCAGTTAGTTTCACGAGCAGCTGAGAGTGAAACGATCCTTCGGCGGCAGTTAAAGACACTCCAAAACCTTAAGCGGACACCATACTTCGGTAGGATTGATATTCAGGATCCCGGTAAGGATAAGCCAGAAACGTTATACATTGGAACGGCTTCGCTAATGAATGATGATAAAACTGCCTTCCTCATTTACGATTGGCGGGCACCAATTTCGGGTGTTTACTATAACGGAACATTAGGTGAGGTACGGTATGAAACACCGAATGGAATTAGAGAAACGGTCTTAATTAAGAAACGCCAATTTACCATTAAAGATGGGCGGATCGTTAACATGTTTGATACTAATGAAACGGTGGGGGATGAATTACTCCAGGCCGCTCTTGGTGAGCAAAATGATCAATACATGCATAATATTGTTGCAACGATCCAGCAGGAACAAAATGATATTATTCGTGATACCCATAGTGATCTCTTGCTAGTACAAGGGGTTGCCGGGTCGGGGAAAACTTCAGCAGTTTTACAACGGATTGCTTACCTTCTGTATCATAGTCGAACCGCATTAAACGCTGATCAGATCGTCCTCTTTAGTCCCAACCGGCTTTTTAGCCATTATATTTCTCAAGTTTTACCGAGCCTGGGGGAACGAAACATGCGTCAAGTAACGATGTCGGGTTTTGTTCGGCGCCGGTTTGAGGGTTTACAGGTAGAAAATATTTTTGAGAGGTATGAAAAGCGTCAACGAGCATCGAAGCAGGATCAACGAATTGCCGACTTCTTAGAAAGTCAACCGGCAATGAGTGATATTCACCGCTATGTCACCCACCTAATGGATGAACAGCTTCAATTTAGTAACATTACTTTTGAAGGACGGGTCTTTTTTACTGCGGAACATATTCAAGGACTTTACCAAAAACAGCCAAATGCAATGAAGGCTGCTAATCGAATGGTTCAGTTAAAAAATCAATTGATCCGCGAACTTCAGCGACGAGTAAAAAAAGAAGCAAAAAAGGATTGGGTAGCTAAGGAACTGGATAGCCTTGATACTCAGCAGCTTCATAATTTATACGGTAAAAAGACGGTTGACGATTTTCGGGATGAAGATGAACAATATGCCTACCTTGCATATCGTTGGGCAAAACGGCGGCTAAGGATTGTCGCCGATGCAATTTATAATGACTACTTTATTGATATTTATAGTCAGTACACAAATTGGTTGCGACAGTTATCGCTGCCTAAAGAGATTCATCAGAACGAATGGCAGCAAATGATTGCTAATTATAGTAATGAATTAGAAATGCACCGTTTAGAAATGATGCACGCGGCTCCACTGATGTACTTGCGCGATTTGCTAATGGGGACTGGGCAGAATCATTCATTCAAGTATGTCTTTATTGATGAGATGCAGGACTATTCAGTAGCCATGATGATTTATCTGCATCATGCGTTTCCCGGAGCAAAGTTTACCGTCCTTGGCGATAGTGAACAGGCATTGTTTAAGCCGTTAGAACTACCTGAGCAATTATTGGAACGCCTGAGTAAGACCCTAGTTGCTAAGCATCCTAATCTGATTTCGTTACGACGAAGCTACAGATCGACCAAGGAAATTACGGACTTTGCTAAAGCACTGTTGCCTGATGGTGATCAAATAATGTCATTTACTCGTCATGGACAACGACCAGCACTCCTGGTTCGTTCTTCAACTGATGCTGTTGAACAGGCGTTGCAAGATAGTGTTGAAAAGTACCAAGAACAATACGAAACGGTTGCCGTTCTTACTAAGAATCAAGAGCAAGCCCAGCAAGCCTACCGTCAGTTGCGGCGCCAATTTTCCAATGTTCACTTGTTGGACATGAACGATACGGAGCTGCCAAGCGGAATCTTAGTTCTGCCTGTTTATCTGGCTAAAGGGCTTGAATTTGATTCAGTGATTGCCTACGATGTTTCGCAAGCAAACCTTAAGGGAACCGATGAAATTGGGATGCTCTATACAATGGCTACTCGAGCAATGCATGATCTGACGATGATTAGTAACGGCCAAGTAAGTACTGCTATTAATGAAAAAGCTAGTCGACAGCTAACGATTGAGCATGAATTAATAAGGTAAAAGGCTAGTAAAATAATTGAAAAAGCGCTTTCATTATAAATTGACTTATGTTAGTCTAGATATGTTAGATTGATATGTGAGGAGATGTTTCGCCATGGTAAAAGACGAATACACATTAGTTTTAGTAAAGCCCGATGGTGTTAAGACCCGCCATATTGGGGAAATCATTACCCGAATTGAACGAAAAGGCTACAAGATTGAAGCCTTAAAGATGATTCAACCAACCGAAGAATTGCTCCGTCAACACTATGCAGACAAGGTTGACAAGCCTTTCTTCCCTGAATTGCTTGAATACATGACTGAAGGCCCAATTGTTGGAATTGTCGTTTCAGGAACCAATGTTATTAAGGCTATCCACAACATGGCCGGTGCAACTAACCCAGTTGAAGCCGAATGGGGAACTATTCGTGGTGACTACGGTCGTGAATGGCCAGATGGTAACCTGCGGAATATCGTTCACACTTCTGATGAACCAGCATCTGCTACTAAGGAAATTAAGATTTGGTTCCCAGAATTTGAATTTACTCAAGGAGAATAAGTCGACTCCTGATCATTCAGAAATACAGGAAAGCAATTTCTTCTAATAAACACTAAAAAAATACTGAACATTCGTAAGATGCGGATGTTCAGTGTTTTTTGTGTTATGCAAATTAATAGGATACCTTTTGACGATATATTTTAGGACTAAATCCGCTATACCGTTTAAAAGCCTTGGAGAAAGTGAATTCATCTTTATAACCGACTTGGCGGGAAATTGCCTGGACCGATTCATTAGTGGTACGGAGGAGCTGACTAGCATTTTCCATCCGTAACTGGGTTAAGTACTTTTGTGGAGAAATACTTAAATGATTTTTGAAAAGGGTATAGAGGTAACTTCGGGAAATGTTTAAGTGATGGCTGAGGTCTTCAATGTTGCAGGTAACATTCTGGTAGTTTTCTTTGAGATAGTATTCAGCCAGTTGGAGTTGGTTGGCAGCTTTGTTGTTTAACTGTTGCTTCTTTGCGGGGTATTCGGTTACGAGATCGTAAAACATCTGGTAGGTTAATGCTTCTACTCGAATATCATTTGGAAGTGAGCTTGGTTGTTTGAGTGCTTGATAGAGTTGAAGCAAGTGTTTGTAGAATTCACTATCTTGGACCTGACGTAAGTATCTTTTCGTGAATAGTTGCGAACCAGAAAGCATCGTTTTGATTTTGGTCCCTGATAGGCCAATCCAAAAGTATTTCCACGGCTTTTCACCATCGGCCTGGTAGAAACAAGGAACCCCCTTAGGTAGGATAAAGGCGTCGCCGCGTTTCAAAGTTACTGCTGGATGGTTAGCGGATGAAAATGTTCCTTGTCCTTCTTGGATAAAATGGATCACGTAATTGTCGCGAACGTTATTACCACGATAAAAGTAATTTGGTGGACAACTATATTGCCCGATAAAGAGAATGGTGCTTTCAAAACTTTTGCGGGAAAAGTTTTTGTACTGATCGTCCATTTTGTAATCCCCTCTACAACTAACATGGGTATTTGTTAACAAATAACTAATTGATACTGTTTATTATCGTACGATTGATCTAGAGAATATGTCAATTTGTTTTTTATTATAAAGCCATCCTTTGAAACGCAAATGCCATGGATCGATAAATAAAACTCCAATATAATGAACTTAAATCACTGAAAGCGGATACAGAATGTAACTGCGATAATAATCTGACTAGTGATCACCTAAAAACAAGGTTATAATTGTAATGTAAATGCTTACAATAATATAAAGGAGTTATTTGAAATGAGTGTCCATGTTAATGAAGAACATCAATTATTCCACTTACAGACAAACAAAACGAGTTATGTCTTTAAGATTTTGGAAAATGGTAACGCGGGACAATTGTATTATGGTCCCAAGATTCCGGTAAAGAGCGACTATCCAAACTTAGCTAGTCGTGAGGAACATGATTGTACAAATACTCTTACGGTTGAACAAAATGACTTTCAATTAGAACTGATTAAGCAAGAGTACGCCGGTTTAGGTAAGGGTGATTATCGTTACCCAGCATATCGGATTACTTACGCTAACGGAGCACGTACTTCTGAATTTGAATACACCGGTTATGAAGTGGAAGATGGTAAAAAGCGTCTTGCTAACATGCCATCATCATTTGATGACAAGGGTGACGATGCTCAGACATTAACTGTTACCTTTAAGGATAAGTTAGCTAACCTTACTCTCCAACTTCATTACACAGTCTTTGAAAAAGAAGACGTGATTGTGCGGAGTGCGACATTCATCAATCATGGCCAAGAAGCTGTGACATTAGACCGTGCTTTGAGTTTGCAACTTGATTTGCCAGATCGTAATTATGACATGTTACAATTCTCCGGTAGTTGGGCTCGTGAACGTCACTTAATGCGGACACCACTTCGTCCAGGAGTACAAAGTATTAGTAGCTTGCGGGTTGCTTCAAGTCACCAACACAATCCGTTCTTTGCATTGGCTCGTCCAAATACTGATAATAACCAAGGGGCTGCATTTGGTTTCAACTTTATCTACTCTGGTAATTTCCTCGACTCTGTAGAAGTTGATCAATTCGATACCACCCGGGTTCTTGTGGGAATTAATCCTGATGGCTTTGGCTGGAAGTTAAACAATGGTGAAAGTTTCCAAACACCAGAAGCAGTAATGACATATACCAGTGATGGGCTTAACCAAATGAGCCAACAATTAGGTGAATTCTACCAAGATCACATTATTAACCAACACTTTGCCCACCAAGATCGGCCAATTTTGATCAATAACTGGGAAGCAACCTTCATGGACTTTACCGAAGCTAAGTTAATGAAGATTGTTGATAAGGCCCACGAATTAGGGATCGAAATGTTTGTCCTAGATGATGGTTGGTTTGGCCATCGGGACGACGACAAGTCTAGTCTAGGTGACTGGTTCGTTGACCAAAAGAAGTTCAGTAACGGAATTAGCGGCTTTGCTAACAAAGTTCATGATAAGGGAATGAAGTTTGGCCTCTGGTTCGAACCAGAAATGATTTCAATTGATAGTAAGTTGTATGAAAAGCACCCTGACTGGATGATTGCAACTCCAGGTCGTCATGGTACACCAGCACGGAACCAGTACGTCCTTGATATGACTCGCCAAGAAGTTGTTGACTATCTTTACGATCACATTAGTGCAATCATTAAGCAAACCAAGCTTGATTACATCAAGTGGGATATGAACCGGAATATTACTGAAATGTTCGGCGCTCAATTACCAGCTGATCAACAGTTAGAATTCCCTCACCGGTACATTTTGGGAGTTTACCAACTATATGCTCGTTTGACTGAAGCATTCCCTAATGTTCTCTTTGAATCCTGTGCTTCCGGTGGTGGTCGCTTTGACCTAGGAATGATGTACTACGCTCCACAAGCATGGTGCAGTGATGACACTGATGCTGTTGAACGGATTAAGATTCAAGATGGAACTTCATATGGTTACACTCAAAACATGTGGGGTGCGCATGTATCTGCCGTACCAAATGACCAAGTTGGTCGGTTAACTTCACTTGATACTCGTGCTGCTGTGGCTTACTTTGGTGACTTTGGTTATGAATTGGATATTACTAAGATGTCCGCTGATGAACTGGCAACCATTAAGAAGCAAGTTGCCTTCTACAAGCAGTACCGGCATCTCTTCCAATTTGGTAAGTTCTACCGCTTAGACAATGCTGATACCGCAAATGATAACGTTTATGACTGGCAAGTTGTTAACGCAGACAAGAGTGAAGCAATCTTGGCACGGTTCCAAATCCTTAACGGCGCTAACCCAGCATATATCCGGGTCTACTTTACTGGACTTGATCCAGAAGCTACTTACACTGTTAATGACGGTAAAGAACGCTTCTCTGGTGCTGAATTAATGAATGCTGGTTACTTTGTTCCGCGGATTATGGACCGGACAAAGCCAGAGAAAGATCCTTCTGACTTCAGCTCACGTCTATTTATTGCGAAGAAGGCATAGGGATTTAAAAAGCTTGTTGCATTTTGAGTAGCTTTCTTTCAAATAGCGATAATAATCAAGAAATCAAATAAAGAGTCTAATAATTGTTACAATTATCGGGCTCTTTTTTGAATATTTATTAGAAATAATCACTCGTTGGTAAATGGAGAACTTGTTGTATATGACTTTAAATCGATGAAACATGTTTCACCAAATGAAACGTGTTTAAGGTTGATAAATGCCGTTGCATAAGGGTTGATAACGGTTCCAAAATGATAGTTCATAGTTTAACATAATAACCGTAAAGAAGAAATCAACAAATATAAGGAGCTGTTAATTATGTCAAAGCGGGATTATATCGATACATATACATACAGTAAAGAAGAACTTCAATTCATGGTAGATCTTGGATTAAAGATCAAGGCTGCTATTAAAGATGGTTACTACCCACCACTTTTGAAGAACAAGTCATTGGGGATGATTTTTGAACAAACTTCAACTCGGACACGTAACTCTGCCGAAGCTGCAATGACTGAATTAGGCGGTCACGCACTTTACCTTGCACCAGGTCAAATTCAATTAGGTGAAGGTGGACATGAATCATTAGATGATACTGGTCATGTTCTTGGTCGTTTACTTGATATTATCGGTGCTCGGGTTAACCGTCATTCAGAAATTATGGATTTGGGTAAATATTCCAAGGTTCCAGTTGTTAACTTTATGAGTGACCAAAGCCACCCAACACAAGCACTTGGTGATTTAACTACAATCGAAGAACACATGCCAGCAGGTAAGAAGTTGGAAGATTGCAAGATTGTCTTTGTTGGGGATGCAACTCAAGTTTGTGTATCAACAATGTACTTTGCAGTTCAAATGGGGATGAATTTCGCTCAATTTGGTCCAAAGGGTAAGCAAATTCCTGAAGAAGATCTTAAGCGTGCACAAGAAATTGCTAAGAAGTCTGGTGCAACAATTGAAATTACCGATGACGAAAGTGTCCTTGAAGGTGCTGACTTCATTTACACAGATGTTTGGTACGGTTTGTATGATAAGGAATTACAAAAGGATGAATACATGAAGATCTTCTATCCTAAATACCAAGTTAACGATGAATTATTAGCTAAGACCAATAATCCAGATGTTAAGTTCATGCACTGCCTTCCAGCAAGTCGTGGTGAAGAAGTCACTGATTCAGTACTTGATGGTGAACATTCAATTGTTTGGGATCAAGCAGAAAACCGGAAGACTGCTATGCGTGCAATCTTTACTTATCTTCTTAACCCTAACATGAAGGTTGCTACAAAGGCATTGGCTGATAAGTACCAAGGTGAATTAGACGAAATGTTAGCTCATGAACCATACAAGGCTGACAAGTAATCATTCGAAAAAATAATTGATTAAGAATAAATGGAAAGAGACAGGTGATACAAATGGATGCTAAACCAAAGAAAAAATTCCGTTTGTTTGACGCCGTCTTGATGTCCGTGGTTGTTATTATGACGGTCGAGTCAGTTGCACCTGCTGCCGCCATTGGTCCATCACAATTCTTCTGGTGGATCTTCTTACTAATCTTTTTCTTCTTGCCATATGGGTTAGTTTCATCTGAGTTAGGAACTGCCTATGCTGGTGAAGGAGGCATCTATGACTGGGTTAAACAAGCATTCGGTGATCGCTGGGGTGGACGACTAGCTTACCTTTATTGGGTAAATTATCCGTTATGGATGGCAAGCCTAGCAGTTCTATTTACAGGAGTTGCTAGTCAAGCTTTCCAGCTCCATTTAGGAACGTGGGTAACAATTATTATTCAGCTAATATTTGTTTGGGTAGTAACTTTAATAGGTAATAAACCCGTATCTGAAAGTAAATGGCTGACTAATATCTCCGCAATTTTTAAGATTATCATTATTGTTTCGATGGCTGGACTAGGAATCTATGTTGCAGCAACAAAAGGAGTGGCTAATAACTACAGTGGGACAAATCTTTTACCTAAAGCTAACTTAGGTAGTTTGAGTAATTTGTCTGTAATTATCTTTAACTTCTTAGGATTCGAAGTTGTAGCAACGATGGCTGATAATATGGATGATCCAAAGCATCAAATTCCTAAAGCAACTATTTACGGTGGAATTATGATCGCAATCTTCTACCTATTAGCTGCGTTTGCAGTTGGGGTAGCTATTCCAACATCAAAGCTTTCAGCTTCTAGTGGATTACTTGATACATTCTTGGTATTAATGGGTAAGATGAACTGGTTTATTGTCCTAGTCGGAATAATGTTCATGTTTATCTTAGTTTCGGAAATGATTTCTTGGGCACTTGGGATCAATTATGTTGCTGAGTATGCTGCAAAGAATCATGATTTACCAGCGATCTTTGGTAAAGAAGACAAAAATGGGATGCCAATTGGTGCTGGAATAGTTAATGGAATTATTGCATCAATTCTTTGTGTTGCAGCGCCATTCATTCCAAATCAAGATATTTTCTGGGCATTCTTCTCATTGAACGTTGTTACATTGATCTTATCCTATGCATTAATGTTCCCAGCATTCTGGAAGTTACGTAAAATCGATCCAGATCATGAGCGTCCATTTAAGGTTCCTGGTGGTAAAGTCATGATTAATCTCTTTACTTGGATTCCAGAAATTCTAATTATCTTAAGCGTTCTTCTAACAATTTTACCAACCAGCAAGAGTGACTTTAGTAGTAAGATGCCAGTTTTGATTGGGACAATCATTGCACTGATTGTTGGTGAAATTATGGTTCATGTTGCACAAAAAGGAAAAAATAACTAATAGAAAGGATAATGAATTATGAAAACATTAAAAAGCAGTCCTAAAAAAGATGGTTTCCGCATGCCAGGAGAATTTGAACCACACAAGGGTGTATACATTTTGTGGCCACAACGTCCCGATAATTGGCGTAATGGTGGAAAACCAGCCCAAAAGACATTTGTCGAAGTAGCAAAAGCAATTTCTCAATTTGAACATGTTACTGTTGGAGTTAATGATGATCAATATGAGAACGCTTTGACAATGCTTCCTGATAATGTTGAAGTAATTGAAATATCTAATAATGATTCATGGGTTCGTGATTGTGGTGCAACCTTTGTTAAAAATGATAAAGGTGACATGCGCGCAGTTGACTGGCACTTTAATGCCTGGGGTGGCTTAGTTGATGGTCTTTACTTCCCATGGGACAAAGACGATCGTGTTGCCGCTAAGATGGCAGAACTTGAAGGCGTTGATCGTTATCGTCTTGATGACTTTACCCTTGAAGGTGGTTCAATCCATGTTGATGGTGAAGGTACATTAGTTACTACTGAAGAATGTTTGCTTTCTGAAGGACGGAACCCACAACTTTCTAAGGAACAAATTGAAGAAGTTCTTAAGGAATACTTGAACCTAGACAAGATTATTTGGCTTCATAAGGGAATTTACCTTGATGAAACTAACGGTCACGTTGATAATATCTGTAACTTCGTTGAACCAGGTCATGTTGTATTGGCTTGGACAGACGATAAGAGTGACCCACAATATGAAATTTCTCGTGAAAACTTAGAAATCTTAGAGAACTCTACAGATGCTAAGGGCCGGAAGATTAAGGTTACAAAGCTTTATGTTCCAAAGCCAGTTAAGATTACCAAGGAAGAATCAGAAGGTGTTGACGCTGTTGATGGCACACTTCCACGTCAAGAAGGCGACCGTTTAGCTGCATCATATGTTAACTACTACACAGCAAATGGTGGAATTGTATTCCCAATGTTTGATGATCCAAATGACGAAAAGGCTCGTGAAACATTACAAGCATGCTACCCAGATCGTAAGATTGTCGGTGTACCTGCACGTGAAATTCTTCTCGGTGGTGGTAACATTCACTGCATTACTCAACAAGTACCTAAAAAGTAAAGTGTTGATTTGACAGTCTGAAACGAACATCACTCTCTTTGTCCATTTCCACTTATTTTAATAAATTTGATAGTAGCTATTTATAATCCTAAAGCTTGCTAAAAAGCCTACCGAAATAAATCGGTAGACTTTTTTATTTTCTAGGCTCAAAATTGAAATCTCTTCCACCATAGTTCTCAATATATTGGTAGAGGATTAACTCCATGATTGCGATTACTGATATTCGCGAACCAATATCTGTATCATTAACTGTAATCTCATCAGTAAATAGGTAAAAGTTAAGATCGCTAAGATTTTGAATAGTATTGTTATCAGCACCAGTAATTGAAATAATTAGGGGTGAAATTCCTTTCCTCATTAAATTATTGATTAGGCGAATAAATTCTTCATTTTCACCATTGAAACTCATGATAAAGACAAGAGAATTATCATTAATTTCTTTTTCTGCAAGGCGACGATAATCCTTATCTTGAGGGAAACTGACATTAAAGCCCGACATTGAATAAAGGTACTTAACATATTCAGTTAAATGTTTAGTAGTATCCTTTGAAAAAAGAAAAATATGAGGATGCTCAGCAAGCTTATCAGCGATTCTTTCCAATTGTTCAGGCTTTAGGACCCTAATTGTTTCTTCGATGTTCTTAGTATACTCATTTCGGTAATCAGCTTGAGAAACAGTAAATGGGTTGCTAGATTCTTCTTGCTTATTCATCAAGGTGAATTTAATTACTGTTGTAAATTCACTAAAACCAGAAAAACCAATTTTCCTTACAAATCTAAGAAAAGTAGCGGTTGAAACAAAGGCCATTGAAGCAACTTCACGAATACTACAACCATTGATCTTTTCCATGTTTTGAACGACAAATTCAAAAAGATGGTGTTCATTTTCAGTTAGTTCTTTTAGATGCGGTTCAACAATATCAAAAAAGTCCATATTATTACCTCGCTAAGGCTTAGGAATACTATTTACAATTGTATGGAGGCCACCACCACCAATTAAAATTTCACGAACAGGGAAACCAATGATTTTACGATCTGGAAAAAGCTTCTCAAGGATTTTTTGTGTTTTTTGATCTTGCGGATCATTGAAAAGTGGATAGATAATTGCATTATTAATAGTGATGTAATTAACGTAAGAGGCTGTTAAACGCTGGCCAATAGCACGAGGCATTAATCCTTTAACTAAGTCAATTCCCTCTGACTCTTCTTTCGTTAATGTTTGGATTGCTGGAATTGGTAACTTGTGGATTTTAAAGTGGCGATTATAAACATCAGTCGATTTTTCTAAAATTTGCAGGGCTTCGTGGCAAGCACCGTAAAGAGGATCGGATGAATCATCAGTCCAGGTCAAGACAACTTCACCGGGTTTAACGAAATTAACCATATTATCAATATCGCCGCCCGTTTCATCCAAGAAGTAACCGTGCTTTAACCAAATAATTTTTTTAGCGCCTAAGTATTCTCTTAAAACTGTTTCCATAGATTCCTTGCTGGCATTTTGATTGCGATCCTCGGCAAGTAAGACATCTTCAGTAGTGATGATTGTTCCCTCACCGTCAGTAATGATTGAACAACCTTCAAGAATAGTTTTTTCTGAGTAGTAGTCGATCCTCTCTAAATCAGCTACCTTCTCTCCTAATTGATCATCATAGTCCCAAGGAAAGTAGAGACCATCGATAAGACCACCCCAAGCATTAAATTCAAAATCGACTGCACGAACCTCATGATCACGATTTACATAAACGGGAAGAACGTCTTTTGCCCAAGCATCATTGCTACTCATTTCCACAACGCGAGCAAACCCAGAAAGTTTTTCTTTAGCATTTAAATATTGATCTTCATTAACAAGCATTGTTACGGGCTGAAATTTACTGATAATTTTTGCTAGTTCAGTAAAAGCCTTTTGAGCAGGTTTACCACCATTACGCCAATTATCTTGTCGCTCTGGCCAAATCATATATGTTGATTGCTGAGGTTGAAATTCAGCGGTCATCCTAAAATGATCAAGGCGAGGGGTAGAATCATTAATTAACATCGTTATTAACCTTCCTTAATTAGATTAGCTATTTCTTATCATTCAAATACTTCTTCTGCAAAGCCAAAGTATTTCGCGGCCAGAAGACACCGTCAGTATATCCTTGGATGTGAGGATCTTCAGTAGCTTTAGAGATGCGGTATTGTCCCCAAGCACAATATAGGAGACTTTGCTCGATCCCAATAAAATGGCGATTAAGTTTTTTAGCGGTAACAAGGCTAGAACCAGCACCAGCAAAAGGATCAAGAATTGTATCGCCGGGATTGGAACTGGCAAGGATCACCTTAGCCATTAATTTTTCAGGCTTTTGGGTTGGGTGATTTGTATTTTCCGGCATTGACCAGTAAGGGATTGAGATATCGTCCCAGAGATTGCTAGGCATGGTATCGCGAAAATTACCAGTATTTGTGGCTTGCCAATCTTTTGCATGACCGTTTTCTTTATACGGGGCAACTACTTGGCGCCGTTGCTTTACTTGGTCGACATTGAACGTGTAGTTGTGAGAATCGTTTGTGAGGAACCAAATGTCTTCAGAGCTATTTTTCCAGTTGGTAAGCGCACCACGACCTTTTTCTCGTTGCCAAGTAATTCGGTTTTTAATTGTGAAGTACTTTCCGAGAACGGGAGCTAGTGCGATACTTGTTTCCCAGTCCGCAAAAACGTAGACACTAGCATTAGGCTTTAATAAGAGCTTTAATTCGTTAATCCATTTTTCGGTATAAGCTTGATATTTTTCAGGCTTCATCTGCTTGAAAGTCATCCCGTCGTACTTTTTATTGAGATTGTAGGGCGGATCAACGAGGGCGAGATCAATTGAATTAGCCGGTAATTGCTTCATTACTTGAAAAGAATCACCATTGATAATTTTATCGGTAATGTGCTCTGCTGAAATTGATTTTTCCTTATCAAATTGAATGATTGCATCAAGGACTTCTGCCGGAGCATCGTCTAGACTGAAATCAATTGTCTTGTTACGCTTGGACTTCACAATTCTCACTCCCAGATCTTAAGTCATACCTTCATTATACAAGATCATTTGGGTGAATCTTGATTTTTCCTGATGAGATCGCTTAAAATAGGAGGCAAATAAGTAGTGTGAGTTTAGCGAAGGACGGTTGGTGAGAAGGTCCTCAAAGCACGAATTGGATAACAACTTTAATAATTAAGAGTGGTAGCATTTCGCTGCAAATTAGGTGGTACCGCGCAAATGATGCGTCCTATTAGTTTAAAGACTAGTAGGGCGTTTTTAATTTAAGGAGGAATTATCATGGCTAAAGAAAAGCAACACACGATTTTAACTGGTGATCGACCAACTGGTAAGCTCCACATTGGACACTATGTTGGTTCATTGAAGAACCGGGTTCGTTTACAAAATACTGGCGACTACAACACATTCGTTATGATTGCTGATCAACAAGCATTGACCGATAACGCTCGGGATCCTGAAAAGATTCGGAAGAGTTTACACCAAGTTGCACTTGATTACTTGGCAGTTGGGATTGATCCAAAGAAGTCAACAATCTTTGTTCAATCACAAATTCCAGCTTTAAGTGAATTAACAATGCACTACCTTAACTTGGTAACAATCGCTCGGTTACACCGGAACCCAACTGTTAAAACAGAAATTAAGCAGAAGAAGTTTGGTGAAAGTGTTCCTGCTGGTTTCTTTATTTACCCAGTTAGTCAAGCTGCTGATATTACAGCATTTAAGGCTGATACTGTTCCAGTTGGGGATGACCAAGAACCAATGTTGGAACAAACACGGGAAATCGTCCGTTCATTCAACCGGATTTACAACGAAGATATCTTGGTTGAACCTCAAGGCGTCTTCCCTCCAAAGGGTGAAGGACGGATTCCAGGACTTGATGGTAATGCCAAAATGAGTAAGTCCCTCGGTAACGCTATTTACCTTTCTGATGATGCAGATACTGTTCAAAAGAAGGTAATGTCCATGTACACTGACCCAACTCATATTAAGGTCAGCGACCCTGGTCACATTGAAGGAAACACTGTCTTCACTTACCTTGACATCTTTGATCCAGATAAGGAAAAGGTTGCTGAATTGAAGGAACAATACCAAGCTGGTGGTCTTGGTGACGTTAAGATCAAGCGTTACTTAAACGATGTCCTTGAAGCAGAACTTGAACCAATTCGTAAGCGTCGTGAAGAGTACGCTAAGAACCTTGATTACGTGGGCCAAATTCTCCAAGAAGGTTCCGCTCACGCCAATGAAGTCGCCAACCGCACCCTCAAACAAGTCCGCGATGCAATTGGAATTAATTACTTTGACTAGAGTGCGAAGCCGTTAAAACCTTCCGGTGGCTAACGATTTCTCCACCGAACGACGTCTCGTCGTCGGAGGTGGAGGTCGTTAGCTCGAGGAAGGTTAGGCTGAGTACGTTTCAACTGTGTTGCAGTAGGACAAGCTCCTGGCGAGCACATTTTGACTCGGCTGCAGTAAGAGGATGGTGTCTTGCGCCATCTCCTGGAGGTCGTTATCTCGAGGGAACTTAGGGCGAGCACGTTTCGACTGTGATGCAGTAGAAAACTAGCTCTAGCAAGCTCCTGGCGAGCACATTTCGCCTTAGTTGCCTAGAACTTTAAAAACAAAATATCATCAAAACAACCTCTAACGGATCAACTCAACAGATCTGTTAGAGGTTGTTTTCTTTTGCACAATCAAACTTTTCACCAACATGAGAACAGAGAACATGGTATCATTAAGAGGATATTAAATTTCGCTTTTTTTCTAAACAAAATACAAGATTATCGGAGGTGAAAATGGTGGAAGAAAACCTCGCGATTGTTGATCTCGGCTCTAATTCGACTCGGATGGCGATTACTGAAATTGCTCCAGATGGTCGGTTCCGTGAAATTAAACGGGTGAAGGAAAATACTCGTCTTTCTGAAGGAATGGGTCGAGAGAAAATGCTTCAGAAAAATGCGATGGATCGAACAATTGCCGCATTGAAACGGTTCAAAAAAATTTATTCAACAGTACCAAATATTCAGGTACGAGCAATTTCAACTGCTGCTGTTCGGCAGGCACGGAATCGGCAAGAATTTCTTGATCGGGTTGAAAAGGAAGTTGGGATTCATCTGCAAGTCCTTTCGGGGAAGAAGGAAGCATATTACGATTATTTGGGTGTTATCCGGACACTCAAGCTCAACCACTGTTTGATTTTGGATGTTGGTGGAGCAAGCTGTGAATTGATTTTAGTTCAACAACGACGGGCTCGGGATCTAATTTCACTCCCGGTGGGTGCAGTTAATTTATCTGAGCAGTTTCACCTTGGTGGTTATGTACGCTCGGCTGATCTTTTCCGCGCGCAAGTTTCAATGAATGAAAGGCTAACGAAGATTCCATGGTTACGGTATGCTACGCGAGTGCCAATTGTTCTCTTAGGTGGTGCTAACCGGACTTTAGCTCGAATGACACGGGCATATCACCATCATGGTCGGCGACACAATTCTAATTCGATCCATGGCTATCAGTTATCGTCTCGGGTAGTCTTCGCGACATATCGAGAACTACTTAGCAAGAACCTTGCACAACGAAAGCGGATGCCTGGATTGGAACCTGAACGAGCCGATATCATTATCGGTGGAATGTTGCCATTGGTATCCCTCCTACAACGGAATAGCGATGGGCGCGTGATCTTTTCTGAAAGTGGTGTTCGGGAAGGAATCATTACTGAGTACGTTAACCAAAGGAAGAAAAATCATGAGTAATGAGCAATGGTCACATGGCTTTTATAAGCTTACGCCAGCACAACGGCGGCAAATTCTTGGCGAACAGTATCATTTGAACATTGCAGATCAGGAACTTCTCGAAAAAAATTCCAGTGCGTTAGGCAATGATTTAGTTGAAAACTACATTACGGACTATTCCTTACCTGAAGGCGTCGTTACGGGTTTGCTAGTGAATGGTAAGACATACACCTTACCAATGGTGGTTGAAGAACCATCAGTAATTGCGGCAGCAAATAATGGAGCTCAGCGAGTGGCCCGATCTGGTGGTTTTATCGCTGATCACCAACCACGAGCTTTAGTTGGACAAGTAGTTTTGGATCAAATAAAAGATCCGCAAAGAACAATTGAATGGTTGAAAGATCACCAAAATGATTTGCTTAAAATTGCAAATGACGCACACCCATCAATGCAAAAGCGGGGTGGCGGTGCCAAACAGCTCCGGATTCGGCAAGTAGGTCGGTTTATCAGTGTTGATCTATTGATTGATGTTTGTCAGGCAATGGGAGCCAACACAGTTAATACGATGGCCGAAGCAGTTGCCCATTATTTAAGTGAAAACGGCAATAATGTTGTTACTGCGATCTTGAGCAATTACGCAACGGAGAGTTTGCAGACAGTAAGTTGCCAGGTTAATTTTGCCCAACTTGCGACTAAGCAAATGAGTGGTGAAGTTGTTGCCCAGCGGATTGCGGATCTAAGTGAGTTAGCACAGGTGGATCCATACCGTGCAGCTACCCATAATAAAGGGATTATGAACGGGATCGATGCTGCCTTGATTGCTAGCGGTAACGATTGGCGCGCAATTGAAAGTGGTGCGAATGCCTATGCAAGTCGGGATGGCCAGTACCGTGGATTGAGCACGTGGCAGATTGTCGATGATCACCTTGAGGGGCAACTGACACTGCCAATGCCAGTTGGCGTTGTTGGTGGTTCGATTGGTTTAAAAAAATTAACCAAGCTGAATTATCAATTAAGTAGCATCAAAACAGCCCAAGAGTTAGCTGCCGTGATCACTAGTTTGGGGTTAGCACAAAACCTTGCTGCTATACGTGCATTAGCAACCACCGGTATTCAAGCCGGCCATATGAAACTACAGTACCGTTCGCTGGCAATTAGTGTCGGTGCCCAACAAAACGAAATTGATCAACTAGTAAAGAAATTGGGACAACAGCAACATGTTGATCAGAACGTTGCTAAAGAAATCTTAGCAACGATGCGAAAGGAGTCTACAAATGAGTGAAGAGCAAGAGATTAAGTTAAATGAAGCTAATAAGGAGCTCCTTGATGAGGTGAACAAGCTGTATCCAGAAGGGTCAGTGTTCGTTCAATTTAAAGGAGAAAAGTCAGGATATGTACGGCATGATCAAGCTACCCAACAAACAATTCCGGGTGCTTTGATCATCTTGGTAACTGATTTGACTGAACCAAACTACACGGCATCCCATGAATTGCTTCATTTATTAATGCTCTTACGTGGTTTCCCGCAAATCTTCTTCCAACTTTTATTAGGTGATAAGGAACTCGATGAGCAAATGATGATCATGGCAACGGATCTTTACAATATTGCAATTCACCGGGTAGTTGTCGCTGAACAACGGAAGCATGACTTGATTAATGATCAAATTGAAGAAGAATACCTTAAGGGGATTAATCATACTTTGACCCCTGAAAGTAAAGACGATGACGAACGGGCTTTACGGTTAATTACACTACTGGATGCCCTAGTTTTCTTCGGTGATCATTTACCAAAATATGAAGATCAACTTCAAGAAAAGTATCCGAATGCATTAGCAGCTGCTAAGAAGATTTACGCTGAAATCACCAAAAAGCCGATCAAAAATGCTTTCGACATGTGGCGTTCTATTACAAAGATTTTCAATTTGTATGATCAACAGATGGAAGCTTGGGGATTACCAGCCTTGAACAATGACCGGTTTACAACCCTTTCACCAGTATTGAGTGAACGTCAACTGCGGCTTGAAGTTCGTCAAGTCTTTGAGATCTTTAATTCTGGGATGAAAGACCGGAAGACTGGTAAACCAGCTTATGTTGGCTTGCGGCGGAATATCGGTCAAAATTCATTTACCACTGCTAAACATTCACCTGAAGAATTTAAGAAGATTTACGATCAACCAGTAAAGGAATTCTTGGAACAGAATCATATTCCATACATCATAAGGAAGTAATTTAATGGAACAAGCAGTACAACAATTATTTGATGATGCCCAACGGATTGTGTTTTTGACGGGTGCTGGAGTTTCAACTGCTTCAGGTATTCCAGATTTTCGGTCCGCTAATGGTTTGTACACGAAGGACCGGAACGCGGAATATTATTTGAGTCACCGTTATTTTGAGAGTGATCCTGAGGGGTTTTACAAGTTTTGTAAAGATAACCTGTACTTCCCCGACGCTAAACCAAATGTTATTCACCGGAAGCAGTCTGCTTTGACTCAACAGGATCGGGCAGTTGTAATTACACAAAACATCGATAATCTGTATGAGGAAGCAGGGACCAAACACTTGATTGACTTTCATGGTAACCTCTTTAATGTTTACTGTGAAAAGTGTCATGAAACGGTACCGGTTGAAGATTATCTGAAGAGTCGGATTCATCAAAAAGATGGTGGGTCTCTCCGCCCGGACATTGTTTTATACGATGAGGGAATTAACCAAGAGAATATTATTAATTCTGTTCAAGCGATGCAGCAAGCTGACTTGATTGTAATCGTTGGGACTTCAATGAAGGTTTACCCATTTGCTGGTTTGCTTGATTACCGGAACCCAGCAGTAAAAGTCTTGGCAGTTAACCAAGAAGCATTAAACTTGCCATGTGATTTTGAGATGATTCAAACTGACGCAAGCAAGTTCTTTGATGAATTAAAAGTAAACTAAACAAAAAAGAAGCTGCCGTGCGGAAAGCATCTAAAACTTATCGCAACTAGCAGCTTCTTTTTATAAAATATCAATAATTAATCGAAGTAGATCACTTTGCCAGCGACCTTAAATGGCATTCCCTGGTGACGTTTTTCGTTGCCACTCTTCTTTAGTGAAAAAACATTACGGATAGTCTTTGTAGTTAATGACATTTTGATCGCTCCTTTCATATTTTGGACACCTATCGTTTCCACCATCAAGATATCATGAATAATCTCAAAATGGAACAACTCTAAGAGACCGTCTCATTTGAATAATACGACTTTTTGCATATTCTGCGTGAAAAGAGGGCTGATCGTGCATAAAAGCTATTAAGACGGTCCTGAGAAGGCAGAATATATGAGTATAGATTTATTTTTGTAAAAATAAGAATTTGCTAAGAAACCGCGGGAGGAAGAAACTAATGAAGGTAACAATGGGGTTAACGACCTGGACTGAACACCCAGCGTTAATCAATAATGAACAACGTCCCGTAACGTTAAATGAATATGCACAGCACTTGCCAACTGTAGAGGTTGATACGTTCTTCTATGCCTTACCACAAATGTCAACAATCCAACATTGGCTTGCTCAAGTGCCGAGTGAATTTCAGTTTATAATCAAAGCACACCAGGGGATGACCCTCCACCAACGTAATCAAGAAAAGGGCGAGTTGGCCTTATTATTTCAAAAGTATCGGCGAACGATTGCACCATTGATTGCAGCAGGGCAGCTTAAAACAGTTTTATTTCAGTTTCCACCGTATTTTGATGCAGAGGTAAAGGATATCGAGTACTTAAAACTGGTACGAGACTGGATGGGGGATCTTCCCATCGCTATTGAATTGCGAAATAATACCTGGTATCGCCCAGGAGTAGTTGATTCATTGATGTCGTATTGTCAGGACCTTAAATTTACCTTAGTTGCTGCTGATGAGCCACATGACACAGTGACTTCGGTACCGTTTTTGCTGACAACGACTAATCCTGACTTAGCCTTAATACGGCTGCATGGTCGTAATCGCAAGGGATGGGATAATGCCGGTAAGGAGTGGCGGAAGACCCGAACTTTGTATCGGTACACTAAGGAAGAATTAGCTGAATTAAAGGAGAAAATTGCCCAACTTGAAGTGCAGCCTAAAGAACTCTGCGTTGTTTTTAATAATAATTCTGGCGGGGATGCTGCACCAAATGCTTTACAACTGCAAAAACTAATGGGGGTTCATTTTACAGGACTCGCGCCACGGGATCCCCAGCAATTAGATCTCTTTTGAGGTTGGAGTAGTTTGCGGATAATGCTATACTAAAGATTAATTAAAAATTAGGAATTAATAAGAAAGAGGGGCCTCATATGGCTGAACAAAAACCAACTTATTACATCACGACACCAATTTACTATCCATCTGGTAAGTTACATATTGGTAATACATATACAACCGTTGCCTGTGACGCTGAAGCACGTTACAAGCGTCTTACAGGCTATGATGTTTTTTATCTAACAGGAACCGATGAACACGGTTTAAAGATTGAACAAAAAGCTGAAAAACTTGGCATGCAACCACAAGAATACGTTGATAAGATGGCTGCTGGTATCAAGAAACTTTGGAAGACAATGGAAATCACCAATGATAAGTTTATCCGGACTACTGATGATTACCACGAAAAGGCAGTTCAAAAGATCTTCCAAAAGTTTATTGATCAAGGTGACATCTACAAGGGCAAGTACAAGGGCTGGTACTCAGTTGATGACGAAGAGTACTTCACCGAAAGTCAATTAGCCGAAGTTTATCGTGACGATAATGGTAAGGTTATTGGTGGTAAGGCGCCATCTGGCCATGAAGTTCAACTAGTTGAAGAAGAATCATACTTCTTTAAGATGAGTAAGTACGCTGACTGGTTGATGAACTACTACAAGGAACACCCTGATTTCATCGAACCACATACACGGGTTAATGAAATGGTTAATAACTTCTTGAAGCCTGGTCTGGAAGACTTAGCTGTTACCCGGACTTCCTTTAACTGGGGAGTTAAGGTACCAAACGATCCTAAGCACGTTGTATACGTTTGGATCGATGCTCTTTCCAACTATATTACTGCCCTTGGTTATGGTAGCGATGATGATAGTCTCTTCAAGAAGTACTGGCCAGCTGATGTTCACATGGTTGGTAAGGAAATTGTTCGTTTCCACACGATTTACTGGCCAATTATGCTTCACGCATTAGGTTTGCCACTTCCAAAGCATGTTATCGGTCACGGCTGGTTAACCATGAAGGATGGTAAGATGTCCAAGTCTAAGGGAAATGTTATTTACCCTGAAACCTTGGTTGACCGTTATGGCCTTGATGCTACTCGTTACTACCTCTTGAAGGCAATGCCATTTGGTAATGATGGGGTCTTCAGTCCAGAAGACTTTGTTGATAAAGTTAATTACGATCTGGCTAACGATCTGGGGAACTTACTTAACCGGACCGTTGCCATGATTAATAAGTATCAAGACGGTAAGCTGGTTGCTCAAAATGATGCCACAACTGAATATGATACTGATCTTGAACAAACTGCCGCAAATGCGATTGCTGAATTTAAAGCGGAAATGGATCGAGTTCATTTTGCTGATGCCTTGTCAGCGGTTTGGAAATTAGTTTCGCGAGCTAATAAATATATCGATGAAACCGAACCATGGGTATTAGCCAAGGATGAGAGTAAGAAAGCTGAGCTATCTGATGTTATGACTCACCTTGCCAAGAGTTTACGGGTAATTGCGGCACTGATTCAGCCAATAATGACTCATGCGCCAAAAGAAATTATTACCCAACTTGGCCTTGAAGGAACCAATCTTGATTTAACTACTCTGCAATTTGATGATTTCCCAGAAACAGCCCAAGTAGTTGCTAAAGGAACACCAATCTTCCCTCGACTCGATGTTAAGGAAGAGGTTGAGTTCATCAAGAGTCAAATGAGTGCTAACCAGAAGCAAAAGGGACGTAAGGCAATGGAACAAGCAAAGAAAGAAGCGCAAAAAGCAATGAGTGAAGAAGAAACAACTGGTAAGAAGCAAATTCGGATTGATGTTTTTGATAAGGTTGAATTAAAGGTTGCTCAAATTACTTCAGCAGGTCATGTTGAAGGAGCGGATAAGCTGTTGAAGTTCCACATGGATGATGGAACTGAAGAAGGTCGGCAAATCCTTTCAGGAATTGCTGAATGGTATCCAGATCCATCCGTTCTTGTTGGTAAGAAGGTCCTGATTGTTGCTAACTTGAAGCCACGGAAGATGCGTGGAGAAGTTAGTCAAGGAATGCTCCTATCTGCAGAAAAGGATGGCAACGTAACTGTTGTGACCGTTCCAGACTCACTCGTTCCTGGAATGGGTGTTGAATAATCAGGTTACCCAATGAGTAAACAACATAAAAACTGGCGTCAAGTTTATGATTCGCATACGCATCTAAACGATGACGCCTTTTATGATGATGTTCCAGCATTTGAAGCACGGGCTGCCCATTATGGAGTCACCCAAATGAATATTGTGGGGTCAAATACCGTTTTGAATGCACGGGCGATTAAGCTGGCCCATGAATACGATAATCTTCATGCGATTATCGGCTGGCACCCAGAAGATATTCGTTCATATACTGATCAGGCTGAGAAAAAACTAATTGAGCAACTGCAGGACCCCCTAGTTGTGGGAATTGGCGAAATTGGATTAGATTATTTTAATGATCAAAATTCACCGCATGATCGTCAGCAGGAAATTTTTGCCCGACAGTTAGAGATTGCCCGTCAATTAAAACTCCCAGTTTCAATCCATGTCCGGGACGCCCTTGAAGATGCTTATGCAATTCTCCGTAATTCTCATATTGATGAATTTGGCGGGGTAATGCATAGTTTTAATGGTTCGCCTGAAATGGCAGAAAAGTTCATGGGATTAGGGATGGCAATCTCGTTTAGCGGGGTTGTTAGTTTCAAAACAGCTGAAGAGGTTCACCAAGCTGCATTAGCGGTTCCGTTAGATCGGTTGATGGTTGAAACCGATGCTCCTTACCTAACACCAATTCCGTACCGGGGAAAAGAAAACGAGCCCGGCTTTACTAAGTTTGTGGTTGACGCAATTGCAAAGTTAAAGAATGTTGATGCGGAATTGGTCGCTTACAAAACTTTTCATAATGCTGAAAGATTATTTTTAACGAAGAGAGAGCCAAATGAAGAAGATTAAAGAAGTAATTGTCGTTGAAGGAAAGGACGATACGAAGCAAATCTTAAAAGCGGTCAATGCTGATACCTATGAGACTAACGGGTCGGCATTATCGGCGGTAGATATTGACCGGTTGAAAAAGCTTCAGAAAACACGAGGACTAATCGTGTTCACCGATCCTGACTTTAATGGCGAACGAATCCGTAAGATGATCAGCACTGCAATCCCAGGGGTTAAGCATGCCTTTATTCGTCGTGATCAGGGCGTCCCCGAATTTAAGGGAAGCCTTGGCGTTGAGCATGCAACACCAGAAGTAATTAGGGGTGCCTTAGAAAAGCTTTATACCCAGGGGACATTGGAGGATGCCGAGATTACTAGCACTGATTTAAAAGCAGCTGGTTTAACCGGGAAGCAAAATTCTCGTTACCGGCGTGAGCGTCTTGGGCAGATACTTGGGATTGGCTACGGAAATGGTAAGCAGCTCTTAAAACGGTTGAATATGTTCCAAATTCGCCGACAAGATTTTGAAGATGCGGTTCATCAATTGGATCAGGAGGAAGCAAAATGAGTGAATTAACACAAATTGGTAGCCGGAAAACAACCCGTTCAATTCTGAACGAATATGGCCTTTATGCAAAGAAGGGGTTTGGTCAGAACTTCCTGACTGATCCGGCAATCCTTCAGCGAATTGTTGAGGCTGCTGAGGTTACAGACGCAGATAACGTGATTGAGATTGGACCCGGAATCGGGGCGTTGACTGAAAAACTGGCGCAGGCTGCCGGACAGGTAGTTGCCGTTGAGATTGATCAAGATTTGATTCCCGTTTTAGAGAAAACATTGGCTGCTTACGACAATGTGACGGTAATTAATCAGGATATTTTAAGGGCCAATTTACCAGAGTTAATCCAGCAACAGTTTACCGACCCGACCAAACCAATTAAAGTGGTTGCCAACCTGCCGTATTACATTACTAGCCCAATCTTGATGAACCTGCTGGCTAGTCCGGTGGAGTGGTCATCAATTACGGTCATGATGCAAAAGGAAGTTGCCCAGCGTCTTACTGCTAAGCCAGGGACAAAACAGTATGGTGCTTTAACCCTAGCAATCGAATATCAGATGGATGCAGAGGTTGCCTTTAACGTCTCCCGCCATTCATTTATTCCAGCGCCAAACGTTGATTCCGCAATTGTGGTGCTTAAGCAGCGTCAGCAGCCATTGACAACTAAGCCCTTTGATAAGCAGAAATTAATGGGCTTTATTCGGGGATGCTTTGCTCACCGGCGAAAGAGTCTCTGGAATAACCTGCAAAGTGTAATTGGTAAAGATGCAAATATAAAAGCAAAAATGACAAAAGTTTTGGAAGAAAACGAGATCTCACCACAGCTTAGGCCAGAAAAGCTGACTTTAGCCCAATTTATCAACCTTTTGAATGCCCTTCACCAAGAAAAATTAATTTAAAATACGATTGAATTATTGCTAAAATTGTGATAGAATTTTGACTTTTATGCGGAATTAGCGTATAGTTCAGCCTGTGAGGTGAGATGTGTGGCTAAAAGTATTTTAGAGATTAAACAAGAACTTGAGGGTCGCGTTGGTCAACGAGTTCTGGTAACTGCTCAAGCAGGCCGGAAACGTGTTGCTAAGCATCATGGGGTACTTAGTAAAACCTATCCAGCAATCTTTGTCGTTCACGTTAATGAGGGACAAGGACAAATTAGCCGGATCAGTTACAGTTATACTGATCTCTTAACACAAAATATCTCGATTGATTTCGAAGATGAAGAAGCACAAGCATAAAATAGACGATGAAGAGTCGTGATGGGAGTCAGTGAGGACTTTTGTCACGGCTTTTTTTGATCTCCTAACTTCTTTCCTAGCTTTCTCTTTGCTATAATCTAAGTAACTATTTGACTAAACGGGGAGGTGTTCTGAATGCTGATCACTGAAAAAGCACCGGCAAAGCTTAACCTAAGCTTAGATTCACCGATGAGATACCTCGATGGGATGCCAAAATGGGATATGGTAATGGTTTCTGTTGATCTGGCTGACTATGTTACAATTGAAATTGCTGACCGACCGGGAAACGTTAAAGTATATACGGATAGTAGTTTTCTTCCCAACGACCAACGAAATCTTGCATTTCAGGCTGCCAATATTTTGCGTAATCGGTTCCACCATCGGGAAGCATTAACAATTAATATTAGGAAACATATTCCGGTTGCTGCGGGACTAGGCGGTGGTTCTTCTGATGCTGCCGCGGTATTGCGCATTTTGAATTCAGCCTGGAAACTGGGCCTTTCGTTGGAAGAATTAGCACGGTTGTCACTTTCAATTGATTCAGATGTTCCGTATTGCGTATATGGCAAGCTGGCTCACGTAACTGAACATGGTGAAAAAATTGAATTACTACCCCCACAACCTCATTACTGGGCGGTAATTGCCAAGCAGCAGATTAGTGTATCAACCCCACAGATATTGCGGCAAATTGATTATACGCAGATTGACCACCTAGATAATTCGCTGTTACTCCAAGGCTTACGGAATGGCGATTGGCAGACAGCAACTAAGTATATGGGAAACGTTCTGGAACCACTAACAATGCGTTATTATCCGGAAATCAAACGATTGAAGGATAAGATGCTTGCTTTAGGAGCGGATGTTGCGCAGATGAGCGGGACGGGACCATCAGTTTTTGCAATTTGCCATACCGAATCGCGAGCACGACGAGTTCAAAATGGAATCCGGGGCTTTTGTCGGAACGTTAATATTGTTACTTTACTATAAATTACTAGCTGGGCTTTTCTAATACTGAAGAAAAGTCCAGTTATTTTAATAAACATTAAGCAAAAGACGAACATTTATGTTAAAATCAAAGGCAATTAATACTTTTGGAGGATTAGATATGAAGGTTAGACGTAGTAACCGCCTTGTCGATATGACAAGATATTTGATGGAACACCCCCGTTCTCTCGTTTCACTCAAATTTTTTGGGGAACGGTATGATTCTGCTAAGTCTTCAATTAGCGAAGATCTTAGTATTATTCGGCATACTTTTCACTCTTGGGGAATGGGACGGCTAGAAACAATCCCTGGAGCAAGTGGTGGTGCTGTATTAACGCCATTCTATTCAAAAGAAAATGCGGAAAAAGCAATTGCTGACCTTGTTGATGCTGTGAGTGATGATACCCGGCTGTTACCTGGAGATTATGTTTACCTTTCAGACTTAATTGGCCGGCCAGATATTTTACGGCGTGTTGGTCGGTTAATTGCCACCCAATACGTTGATCAAGACGTCGATGTTATTATGACGGTTGAAACCAAGGGAATTCCGATTGCGCAAAGTGCTGCAATGTACTTGAATAAGCCATTTGTAATTGTGCGGAATAGCTCTCATATTACTGAAGGGCCAACCGTGAGTGTTAACTATGTTTCTGGTTCTGTAAAACGGATTAAGAAGATGGAACTATCACGGCGGACACTTTCTGCAGGGGCTAACGTGGTTGTTGTTGATGACTTTATGAAGGGTGGGGGAACCCTGAACGGAATGAAGTCACTGATTAAGGAATTCGATGCTAACTTGGTCGGGATGACTGTCTTGGCTGAAGGTGAAGTAACCGGTAAACGATTAGTAGATAACTGTACGTCTTTGATTAAGGTCAATGCAGTGGACGATGAGAAAAAGACGATCCAAGCTGGACCGGGAAGCTTTATTAAAGATGTCTTTGAGAAGGAGTAAAGTAATAAAATGAAGCGGAATGCGATTATTTTAGCAGCTGGTAAGGGAACCCGGATGCGGTCAAAGTTATATAAGGTCTTACATAAGGTATGCGGAAAGACAATGGTAGAACATGTTGTTGGTCAACTTGAAAAAGCTGATATTGAAAATATTATTACCATTGTTGGTTTCGGTGCCGAAAAGGTCGAAGAGGTTGTTGGTGACCGGACTAAGTTTGCCTTACAAAATGAACAGTTGGGGACTGGACACGCAGTAATGCAAGCAAAGGATCTTTTAGCGGACGAAGATGGTGAAACCATTGTTGTCAGTGGCGATACACCTTTGTTTACTGCTGATACTTTTAAGAAGTTATTTGAGTACCATGAACAACGCCATGCTGCTGCAACGATCCTTACATCTGTGGCACCTGACCCAACAGGCTATGGTCGAATTGTTCGCAATGATGTGGGAATTGTTGAACGAATTGTGGAACAAAAGGATGCTACGCCAGAAGAACAAGCAATCCATGAAATTAATACCGGTGTTTACTGCTTTGACAACAAGAAACTCTTTGCTGCCTTAAAGAACATCAATAATGATAATGCTCAGGGTGAATACTACCTTACTGATGTAATTGAAATCTTGAAGAATGAACAAGAGATCGTTACTGCATACAAGATGTCAGATTTCGATGAATCAATGGGGGTTAATGATCGGGTTGCTCTTGCTCGTGCTAATAAGATTATGCGTAAGCGGATTAACACTAAGCTGATGGAATCTGGGGTTACAATGCTGGATCCAAAAACTACTTACATTGATGACGGTGTCCAAATTGGTCAGGATACGGTTATTGAAGGTGGAGTTGTTATTAAGGGCAAGACTACCATTGGTAATGGATGCTACATTAGCGCTCATTCACGGATTGAAGATTCTACCATTCACGATGGGGTAACCATTACTTCATCAACTCTTCAAGAAGCCGAAATGCATGATGGCAGTGATATTGGACCTAATAGTCACCTTCGACCAGCTGCTGAAATTGGCAAGAATGTTCACATTGGTAATTTCTGTGAAGTTAAGAAGGCCTTTATCGGTGAAGGAACTAAGGTTGGTCACTTAACCTACATTGGAAATGCCACCCTTGGTAAGAATATCAATGTTGGCTGTGGTGTTGTCTTTGTTAATTATGATGGTAAGAACAAGCACCATACTAATGTTGGCGACCACGCCTTCATTGGTAGCAACAGTAATTTGGTTGCGCCAGTTAATTTGGCTGCTAATGCATTTGTTGCAGCTGGCTCCACAATTACGGACAATGTTGAAGAATACGATATGGCAATTGCTCGGGCACGTCAGGTTAACAAGGAAAATTACGCTAAGAAATTGCCTTGGTAAGCTTTCTGCTCTTGCTTTTTGTGTGGCAAATTTATATCATTAAAGTGTTGGTATAATAATGTTTGTCGTACACACAATTTTTATTAAAGGGACTGGAGATTGTTCTGCCAGTTTCCCAGTTTTGAATTAATCCAGTGGAGGATGCAATGACTACTAATCATTATTTTGACCCTAAGTTGAAGATTTTTGCTTTGAATTCAAACCGACCACTTGCCGAAAAGATTGCTGAACACGTTGGCGTTGAATTAGGTAAGTTGTCCGTTGACCGTTTTAGTGATGGCGAAATTCAAATTAACATTGAAGAAAGCGTTCGTGGTGATAATGTTTACGTTATCCAATCCACCTCAGCACCTGTTAATGATAATTTGATGGAACTATTGATCATGGTTGACGCTTTACGTCGTGCTAGTGCAAAGACCATCAATGTGGTAATTCCTTACTATGGCTACGCGCGTCAAGACCGGAAAGCACGTAGCCGGGAACCAATTACCGCTAAGTTAGTAGCAAATATGTTACAAAATTCTGGCGTTGATCGGGTAATTGCCTTAGACCTTCATGCTGCTCAGATTCAAGGGTTCTTTGATATTCCAGTTGACCACTTGATGGGCGCACCATTATTGGCTGAATACTTTATTAAGGAAGGCGTTGCTCAAGATGCTGTTGTAATTTCACCAGATCATGGTGGGGTTACTCGTGCCCGGGCCTTAGCTGAATTCTTAAAGTCACCAATTGCGATCATTGATAAGCGTCGTCCACGAGCAAACGTCGCTCAAATTATGAACATCATTGGGGATGTTAAGGGTAAAAAGTGTATCATGATTGATGACATGATTGATACCGCCGGAACCATTACTTTGGGTGCTCAAGCCTTGATTGATGCCGGGGCAAAAGAAGTTTATGCTTCTTGTACTCATGCGGTACTTTCAGGTCCAGCTATCGAACGGTTAGATAATTCGCCAATTAAAGAGGTTGTTGTGACTGACTCAATCCAACTGCCAAAGGAAAAGCAAATTGATAAGATTAAGCAAGTATCAGTTGCTCCACTTATCGGTTCAGCTATTAAGCGGATTAACGAAAATCGGCCAGTTAGCCCGTTATTCAAGAAAGTATTTAAGAGTGCGGAAATTTAATCATTAGGAGAGACTTAGAAAAAATGTTTCGTTTTTTCTAGGTCTCTTCTTTTGTAACTAATAGTTTCTGAACTTACCGAGTCTAATTCCCAGCTTCCACCTATTTCTAACGATATTCTTAAGAGCAGGGTCGAGAAGAGTAGTAGTGAACTCAGCATGGTATAATTATTTGTGGAGAAAAAGGAGGAGTAATTATGACAGTAAATAAGTTCTTCAAGAATGTCTCAGTAGGTGCTGCTGCACTGACACTTGTTCTAACGTTAGCCGGATGCGGTAATAGTCAATCGGCTAGTTCTACGAAGAGCTCATCTGCCAATAGCAGTACTCAGTCGTCTGAAAATGATTCAACTAAGGCGGTTCGTTCAGCTAACCGTTCAATTCGCAACAATAACTTTCAAGCAGCATACGATAATTTAAATAACACTAGTAATCGTTCAAATGAAGCTAATAATTTGAAGGATGATTTACAAAATTATTTAACTGCTAAGCGCGCATATGACAATGGTGATTACCAAACTGCCTCTAACAGTTTGAAACCATTAAAGTCTACTAGCACGGCTATGCGTGATGCTTATACAACTCTTCAATCTAAGATTAACAAGAAGCAAAATGCTAAGGCCACAAGTTCTTCTTCTAGTCAACGGATCGCAAATCAACAAGCATCTGATAAGACAAGTGATAGTGTTGTCGAAGCCTTTGCAAATAAGATGGGCTTCACTGGCGAAAAGGGTTATTCAATTATCCCAACATCTGCTAACGGTAGTGTTTATAAGCTAGAAGTTCGGCAAAACAATAGTGATAATACTGTTTCCAATATGATTGGAATTTATCAATATAACAGCCAAACTGGTGCGGTTACTAAATTACAATAAGATATATGCAATGAGGAGCAATAGGGTGGTCTCTAGCGTTCGGCTTTACTAGAACGTTAGAGGCCATTGTTGTACCGCCTATTAGCTTTCAATATAAGTAATAGGATTATGTCACAACTTCTTTTTATTTCAGGTGGGTGAAGATAGATGTGCACAGTATTAACACTAGACCGGGAAAAATTATTTGGACGGACCATGGATTTTCCGCCCCGAACCCCATGGCGATTGACGTTTTTACCAGCTGGTTATCGCTGGTGTCCCGCAAGTGAAGAAAAAACAATCGATAACCATTATGCTATTTTGGGTGGAATGCGTCTTGTTGACGACCATTACCTAATTGGCGACGGGATTAATGATCAGGGACTGGTCTGTGCTGAACTCTTCTTCCCGGTTGCGGCTAGTTATGGGCAAGCACGTCCCGGCAGGTTAACGTTAACCCCACAGGACTTCATCCATTGGGTTTTGGGAAGTCATGCTACGGTACAAGAAGTAATTTCTGATTTGGAAAACATTAACGTTGTTAAGAAACGCTGGTTTGATGGAATTCAATACCCGTTTCACTGGTTCTTAATGGACTCAACAGGGAGCTATGGAATTGAGCCGTTAGCTGGTAAGCTGGTAGTGTTTAAAAACACGGTTGGCGTATATACTAATACGCCAGCTTATCCGGTTCAGATTGAGAAGTTAAATCGTTATCTTGGCAATGATTCAGAATCTCAGTTTACAGCGCAAACGAAAATTGATTTAGCCAAAATGAATGCTCAAATTACTGGTCGAAATTCAAGTGATCGCTTTATTTTGGCGGCCCAGGCACGTTGGGGAAGCAAAATATCAACGGTTGAAGAATTAAAGTCCTTCCTTCAATCCGTAACAATCCCTAAAAATGCCCAACACCCGCATAACTATACCCATTATCAGGCAATTATTAACCAACAAACTGGCGAATACCGCTTTTACAACCAACTAACTGGTGAGACGACAACGGACAATATAAAAAAACACGCTCAAGAAAAAGAAATTCAGCGGTTTGAATAAAATATAACCAGATGGGATTGTGACATAAGTTATATTACCTAGATAAAATACAAACGACGCAGTATACAAATGGGATTCAGTGCTCGGAAAATCCGAACGCTGAATCCCTATTTGTGCTTTCTAAAGACTAGCTACGCGTCGACGGGGGTTCGAAAACGAACTAGCGAGCTAGTTCTGTCTCACTCTCATCCCGTGGTTATTTTTCAATTTAGATTATCGTAAAACGTACTTTTCGACCGCTTTACCAACACCATCGTTATTATTAGTATCAGTAATTACATCAGCGACCGCCTTAGTCTCAGGAACTGCATTTCCCATTGCCACACCAATTCCGGCATATTCGATCATTGAATTATCGTTTTGAGCATTTCCAAGAGCCATCACTTCGTCTTGCTTAATTCCAAGCTCTTCGCTCAATGCTTTAAGGGTACTTCCTTTGCTTGCCCGGTGATTAATGATTTCTAGGTAAAAGTCTTCACTACGAATAACCGTGAACCGATCGCCAAACTCCTTAATAAATTTAGTTTGAACCTGATTTAATTCTTCTTTATCGCCCAGCATCATTCCCTTGGCAAGAACATACTGATCCTGTGTATGTGCCATTTCATCAAGCGAACGGACCCTGACAGGCATACTTACCAGGTCGGATTCATGAATTGTCCACGGACTCAGGTCACGGTTAGTCGTGTAGATATAATCACGAGATTCAAATTGTGATTTAACATTATTCTTGGTGCAGAAAGATTGCCAGTCAATGTAATCATCAAAGGATAACGTATAGTTAACAAGGACCCGTTCATTAGTTGATTGGGCAAGCGCACCGTTAAAACTAATTACGTATTCGTCATCCTGGTGGTTTAAGCCGAGTTCTGTAAGGTAAGCATTAACTCCAGTCATCGGCCGGCCAGTACAAAGAACGACTTTAACCCCTTGTTGCTTTGCAGCTTCGAGGGCTTCTTTGGTTTTAGGGGTAATTTGCCGCTGATCGTTAATTAGGGTTGCGTCAATATCGATTGCTACTAGTTTAATGGTCATTATTTATGCTCCTTTGGGTTAATAATATGGTTGTTTTGAATATAACTTTGAAATTCTTCATAGATCGGCTCAAAAATTTCAATATCTTGGTGTTCGTTGAGCATTTCCTTAGGGAAGAAAAACCGTTGGTCACCAGCTTCTTTACCAGAAACGCTAGCCACAAGCGTACTAACCTGCGACAGTTCGATTAAGTTACCGTTTGGCTGGATTAATTCAATTTGAGTTTGTGGATTTGAATTTTGTGGGTTATAAGTGTCGTAAGGAAGCTTAAAACTATCATTAACAGCGGTGTAGTAGTCGCTGTTGAACCCTGCCGTTTGAATTAATTTACGCAACTTTGGCAAAAGCGGCTTGGATTTTTTATCGTACAATGCAGACTTTAGTGGTCGCCGGTTGAGAAATCTTCTGGCGAGGTCATTAAGGATCTCATCTCGTGAGTGAGTCCAATGGTTGAAGTAGGTAGTAAGGACACCATCGTCAAGGGCAAGGTAGTCGTCTAATGTGAACCGATTATTGAAAAAGGGCATCAGCATGTAAGGGGTGAATTCCGGTTCAAATTCACTTGGGTGCTGGTAAATATACTTGGCCCGTTTTAAAAGGTGGTCAAGGATTACTTCCATTGATCGGGAAACGGGGTGGAAATATATCTGAAGGTACATTTGCAACCGGCTGATAATATAATCTTCAACCGCGTGCATTCCTGAAATATCAAAGGCTATTCCGCTCTTAATAGGTCGCATCATGAGGAGAACCCGATCAAGATCGAATTTCCCATAATTAGTTCCAGTATAGTACGAATCTCGTTGTAAATAATCCATTCGGTCAGCGTCAACCTGACTGGAAATCATTTGGACAACTTGGGGGTTATGGTAAGTGTGATCAATTACGCTCGCAACTTCTTCTGGGAAAGTTGGGGAAACACGACTCAAAATTCGGTTAACGTTGGTTGACGAGTTAGTAATAATTTCCCGGGTAATTGCTTCGTGATCCGTGTGAAAAATATGCTCAAAGGTGTGGGAATAGGGACCGTGCCCGAGATCGTGCAAGAGGGCGGCACAAAGCGCAACCGGACGCTCCCGGTCATCCCAGAGACCATCGCCAGGCTGACGGGTTGGGTAATTTCTCTGGAACCTGTTACACATTCTTCGTGTAATTTCATAAACCCCTAAACAATGGCCAAACCGGGAATGCTCTGCGCCGTGAAAAGTAAGCGAGGAAGTCCCTAATTGTTTAATTCGCCGCAATCGTTGAAACTCTGGAGTATTAATTAAGTCGAGAAGAATTTGATTGTCGACAATGATTTGACCATGAATCGGGTCACGAAAAACTTTTTCTTTAGCTAATTGTTCATCCTGAAAGGACATTTACTTATTCCTCCCCTTGAAGGCGTTCTTGAAGACGGGTAATTGTTGATAGTTCTTGACCTAAGTACTGGATAAATTTCTGTGACCACATTGCTTGCCGTAATTGCTGTTCCCCACGATCAGCAAAAATATTTAACAGGCGTTGTTTAGCTTCTTTAAGACTTAATGGTTTGCCAAGCAGCTCTTCGATGGTGGTCATTGATGTCGGCCAAATGTCTGGAAAGTGCCACTTATTTTCTTCGTTCTGCAGTCCCTTAGTATAGAAATCTCGAATTACTTCACCCCGGAGCATTTGAGGACCATTGACACTGAGGTACAGCATCACAACTACTCCCGACTTGTTCCGGCGTTGGGACATTCCGCCAATTTTTTGCTCATTAACGCTAAGATCAAAGGTTCCGGGGCAGTATGAATGGGTGATTTCTCCAGTCTTGATTGTAAGTTCAGGATAGGCAGCGCTAACGACATCGGTCATCACTTGGTAGGCTTCGTCAATTTTAAGTTCACCGCCGATAACGTGCCATGGTAGAAAAATAGAAAAATTGAGGATCCCAGAGTCGCTAGCAACTGCGAGCCCGCCTGAATTGCGAATGAAGTAGTGCAGTCCCTTATTAGAAAGGTAGTTTAATGCAGTAGAAAGGTGTGGGAGTCGTTGATCCTTTAGACCTAAAATAACCGTATCTTCTAGTGTCCAGAAATGAAGAACTGGGGATGGTAATTGATCGCTGGCGCGGAGGATCGCGTTGGTATACGTAAATGAAGAAAGATTATTTGCTGGCTTTAGTGGTTGGTCAAAGATCTCGACGTGTTGGTTTGAAATATTAATCATAACTAATTCTTCTTTTCTATAAATACTGGTATTATTTAACATTTTCATTATACTAAACTAGGCTGAATAATAACATTCGGAGACAAAAAACAGTTATAATCAGGACAAGATGCTTAATGAATGGGAGGTCTTTAATATCAAACGCGTAGTGCCAGTTCATATTCAATTAACGACCACGATGGAACAAGATGGTCAGCGTGATCAATACCATTTTGACGAACAAGGACAATTTGTTGAATTAAATGGTAAGTACTATCTTCACTATCAGGAACATCAAGGCGGAACAGCCACTCCGGTTCAGTTTCGCCTGGGAACGGATCATCTTCATTTAAGACGAAGCGGAATTCGGGAGACGGACTTTGAATTTCAATTGTTTGCACCAACAAAAACTCGTTACCGAACAGAATACGGAATTATCGGAATGTTGGTTACAACAAACCGGCTAGCGGTAGAATTTGATCCACAAGACGTTAATGGGTCAATTGATTTGGAGTATCAGTTAACCGCAAATGAACAATTAATTGGAACTTACCAAGTTCAATTGCAATTTGCAGCCTAACATTGTATACTGTAATTTAGACTTTTGAAGGGATGTGCACCAATTTGGATTTAAAGATTTTTGACGGCCAAGACAAATCAGAACTTTCAATGATCGAAGTTGCCCACGCTATTCTCGCACACCACGGCGAAGCAATGGCATTTGTTGATTTAACTAATGAAGTTCAACAATACCTTGGTAAGAGTGATGAAGAGATTCGTGAACGACTTTCTCAGTTTTACACTGATTTGAACATTGACGGCAGTTTTATCTCCCTCGGTGATAACACTTGGGGTCTACGTGCATGGTACCCATACGAATCAATCGACGAAGCAACCGTTGGTGAAAATGAAGATGACGAAGAGGACGATCGTCCAAAGAAGAAGCGTCGTAAGGTTAACGCCTTCTTAGCTGACTCTAATTCTGATGATGATGTTATTGATTACGATAACGATGATCCTGAAGATGAAGATCTTGATGATCAGGATGATGACGATGACATAGATTATGATGATGACGACGATGATGACGATTACAGCGATGATGATGGCCTTGATGATGGTATTGAAGGTCAATTATCTGAGTTGCAAGACGACGATGACGATGATGACGAAGAATAATTTTTAATATTTTGTTCTTGACTATCTGATGCCGAGCCTGTATTATCTTTCTTGGGCGCCTGTGAATTACAGGTAATCGTTCGTTAAAATGTTGGCTCCCTGTTTCAGTAGAAATGGGGAGTCTTTTCTATTTACTAACCCCATTAAAAAACAAAAAGGAGAAAATTACGCGATGACTAAATACATTTTTGTAACCGGTGGAGTTGTATCATCACTAGGCAAGGGAATTGTTGCTGCTTCTCTAGGCCGTCTGTTAAAGAACCGTGGCTTAAAGGTTGCTATTCAAAAATTTGATCCATACATTAACGTTGATCCGGGAACCATGAGCCCATACCAACACGGTGAAGTTTTTGTTACTGATGATGGGACCGAAACTGATTTGGATTTAGGTCATTATGAACGGTTTATTGACAACGACTTAAACAAGTACTCAAACGTTACAACCGGGAAGATTTATTCTGAAGTATTGCGGAAGGAACGTCGTGGTGATTACTTGGGACGGACTGTTCAAGTGATTCCGCACATTACTAACGCAATCAAGGATAAGATTAAGCGTGCGGGTGAAAGTACTGAAGCTGAAGTTGTTATTACCGAAATCGGTGGGACCGTTGGTGATATTGAATCACAACCATTCATGGAAGCCATTCGGCAAATGAAGGAAGAAGTCGGTGATGACAATGTCTTATACATTCACACGACCTTGGTTCCATACCTTCGTGCAGCTGGTGAAATGAAGACTAAGCCAACCCAACACAGTGTTCGTGAATTACGTGGCCTAGGAATTCAGCCAAACATCCTTGTTGTTCGGACTGAAAAGCCAATCACTGATGAAATGCGGAACAAGATCGCCCTATTCTGTGATGTTGATCCTAAGGCCGTAATTGAATCAATGGATGTAAATACGCTGTACGAAATTCCATTGAACCTCCAAAAGCAGGGAATGGATCAATTAGTAGTTGATCACTTTGGCCTTGATTGTCCAGTTGCTGACATGCGTGAATGGACTGATATGGTTAACCACATCGAAAATGATTTAAAGAAGACCGTTAAGATTGCCATGGTTGGTAAGTACACCGACTTGCAAGATGCGTACATCTCCGTTAACGAGGCTCTTCGTCATGCTGGCTACCCCGTTGATGCTAAGGTTGACATTGATCACTTTAATGCTGAAAACATTAATTCAGATAATGTTGCTGATACCCTTAAGGATTATGATGGGATCCTTGTTCCAGGTGGTTTCGGTAGCCGGGGAATTGAAGGAATGATTACTGCAATCAAGTATGCACGTGAAAATGATGTTCCTTACTTGGGAATCTGCCTTGGGATGCAAACTGCATGTATTGAATTTGCCCGTGATGTTCTTGGTTATAAGGATGCAAACTCAACAGAATTTGATCCAAATACTGAGCACAACATTATCGACTTGATGTCTGATCAGGAAGACGTTGAAGAGATGGGAGGTACTCAACGGTTAGGTGCTTACCCATGTAAGTTGAAGCCAGGGACCGTTGCAGCTGCGGCTTACGATAACCAAAAGATGATTAGTCAACGGCACCGTCATCGTTATGAATTTAACAATGATTACCGTCAAGAGATGGAAGATCACGGACTGGTTGTTTCTGGGATTAACCCAGATCGGAACCTGGTTGAAGTTGTTGAATTACCAGAGAAGAAATTCTTTGTTGCAGCTCAATATCACCCAGAATTCAAGTCACGGCCAAACCACCCAGAAGGTTTGTTTAAGGCATTTGTTAAGGCTGCCGTTGAAAATAAGAATGATTAATTTCTTTTAACTGCTCTCAGGATAGGGATGAGATTTATGGCTTATCTTGAGAGCTTTTTTTGCGAAAAAATAGCCTTCAAAATTATTTAAGATTGCCTGCAAAAGGTTGTAATTTGTTAAATTATTAATTATCATTGTTAATGATTGTTTTGTTTAAGGAACAAACAATGTTTAGCTAAAATTAAATTAAAAATATTATAAAATCATAGAAATTTTAAGTGAGGAAACACGGACATGAAAAGAATGATCATTCAAGGAGGAAACCGACTCTCGGGCGAAGTTACGATCGGTGGTGCCAAGAACAGTACTGTTGCTTTGATCCCAGCAGCAATTTTAGCTGATACTCCAGTTGAATTTGATACTGTTCCAGATATCTTGGATGTTCACAACTTAATGATCATCTTGGAATCGATGAACGTTAAATCATCATTCACTCACGGATTTTTGGAAATCGATCCGACTCAGATCATTGAAGCTGAACTTCCAAGTAAGGCAATTAAGAGTTTGCGGGCTTCTTATTACTTTATGGGTGCTCTTTTAGGACGCTTCCATCGGGCAACACTGACATTCCCGGGTGGAGATAATATTGGACCGCGGCCAATTGATCAGCACTTGAAGGCATTTAAGGCATTAGGTGCTTCTGTTAGTGAAAACAACGGAACTGTTCATTTAGATGCACCAAATGGTCTTCACGGTACACGGATTTTCTTAGATATGGTATCGGTTGGGGCAACGATTAATACCATTTTGGCTTCTGTTCGCGCAGAAGGAACAACCGTGATTGAAAATGCCGCAAAAGAACCTGAAATTATTGATTTGGCGACATTTTTAAACAACATGGGTGCCCAAATTCGTGGTGCTGGAACGGACACAATTCGGATTACCGGGGTAGATACTTTACAATCAATGAATACCCATACTATCATTGCTGACCGGATTGAATCTGGGACTTACTTGGCAATGGCAGCGGCAGTTGGTGATGGCGTAATGGTTCATAACGTCATTCCAGAACACCTAGAATCATTCACCAGTAAGATGATTGAAATGGGTGTTGATTTGCAAATTGATAGCGATAAGATTTATGTACCGCGAGTTAAGCATCTCAAAGCAATTCACGTTAAGACAATGCCGTTCCCTGGATTTGCAACCGACTTGCAGCAACCATTAACACCATTAATGTCACTAGCAGAAGGCGATAGTACGGTTGTCGATACGATTTATCCAAAGCGGGTTAAGCACATTCCCGAATTACAGAAGATGGGAATGAAGATCGAAGCCCATGACGGAATGATTGTTATTAAGCACACCGATCATCTTCACGGTGCTGAAGTGACTGCCGGTGAAATTCGTGCCGGAGCGTCTTTGACGATTGCTGGCTTGATGGCAGAAGGAACGACAGTGATTAACAATGCTGGTAACATCCTTCGTGGCTATGACCGGATTGTTTGGAAGCTTAACCGTTTAGGCGCAAAAGTTTCTATCGAAGACGATAGCTCAGTAAAAATTTAATCAGTCTATTGCATCGATAATTGATTCGTGTTATTCTGTTAGGGTTGATTATCTATGTTTCAGGCAATGATTCATGGCAAAAGGAGCGTAATAAATTATGAAACAAGGAATTCATCCAGATTATCATCCAGTAGTATTCCAAGATGCATCTACTGGTTACAAGTTTCTCTCAGGTTCTACTGTAACCTCAAGTGAAACTATCAAGTGGGAAGACGGTAATGAATACCCATTAGTACGGGTTGAAGTTACTTCAGATTCACACCCATTCTACACTGGTAAGCAAAAGTTTACCCAAGCAGATGGTGCTGTGGACAAGTTCAACAAGAAGTACGGTCTCAAGTAAGACATACTTTACTAATTCAAAAAAGACGTTGGAAATTTCCAACGTCTTTTTCTTTTAAATTATTGAATTGGATCAGCAAAACTAACATTAAGGTAGGTATAATAAGAATAGCTTTTTAAAAGGAATGATGATCAGATGCTTCGGCGGTTAATAAAGATAATAATGAAGCTGAACAACTGCTCGTTTTTTCGGGTAGTTCGCCAAACCTTATCAATGTTATTTCCCTTTGCGTTACTTGGTTCATTCTCACAGATGATATACCGGACTTTTCTTAGTCAGGATGGGCTATTTTATAACGTTGCCTACCTTGGCGTTTGGGTGCCAGATTGGATCATGACAATTCTCCAGTCTGCCTTTATTGGGGTTAGCAAGATTACGTTTAACCTCTTTGGAATCTTGGTTGCCTATGCCGCAGCAAAATATACGGCCAGAATTTATCATCGTGACTCACAACTAGCTGGGGTAACGGGAATTGTCGCCATTCTGATCATTGCTTTTCGCTATGACCACGTATCGGTAGATCGGGCGATTGCCTTCAATTGGCGACTTCTCGGCACACAAAGTTTATTAATTGCACTAATTGTTGGCTATGTGATTGGCCAAATATACCACTGGCTGGGGATCGAGCGTAATTTTCAGAAAACCAACCAAATTATCAGTGTTCGGGAACGATCATTGTATGCGATGAAACCATTAGTGGCATCCGTTATGCTAGCAATTATTTTTACCTATATTCTGAATTTCAGCTGGTTAAGTAAGGTGTTACGGGGCGTTTATTCACAAATGGTGACTGTGGGACATAATAACCAGGGAATCCTTTTGACGATCGCTGGAACAACTTTAGTAACAATTTTTGATTGGCTTGGCTTGGGAAACGTAGCTAACTCAGGTGCAATCTTAAGCGGTGGGCCATTTGCAAGTAACTTGAGTTATGCTCTACGGCATGGTTCCGCGTGGCATGTTCCTTATCCGTTTTTCGGGGGTTCATTGTATAATTCATTCGCTAATTTTGGTGGCAACGGATTGTTACTTGCCTTGACAATTGCAATTATTATTACTTCCCAGAGCCAGGGACAACATCAAGTTGCTCGCTGGACGCTGCTGCCGACACTTTTTAACTCGGAATATGCGGCAATGATTGGGTTACCGATTATTATGAACCCGCTCTACCTCCTGCCGATTTTAATATTACCAATTGTTAATATATTAATTGCTACAGGGGCAATTGCGATTCATTTAATCCCACCAACTCCATATCCTGTTTTGGTTGGAACACCGGGACCACTGATTAGTTTTGTCGCTAGTAACGGTAACTGGTGGGTCCTAATCTTTACCTTGGCACTATTTATTTTGGATGTTTGGTGCTTCATTCCGTTTGTTAAGATCATTGATCATTTTGACAAGGAACTTTACTTAGATTCTTCGGAGGTGGACTACTATGTTCAAAAATGAAGGAAATCTCCGTAAAAAGAGTCGGCAAATTCTCTTTTCATTAATAGTTGTCTTAATCTTGATTGCTTTACCGACTTATTTTTGGATGAAACATACTAACCGGTATTTAGCCCTTCAGGAAAAGTCACGGATGTCACCGGTGATTATGGTTCCTGGTAGTTCGGCAACGAAGGAACGGTTTAACCAGTTGATTAACCTATTAAATAAGGATACTGACAAGAAGCATAGTGTTTTAAAACTGGAAGTATATAACAACGGTAAAATTAGTTACAATGGGTCGATTGCGCGGAATGATAATGAACCGTTCATTATCATTAGTTTTGAAAATAATCGGGATGGCCTTTCAAATATCAAAAAGCAGGCGGCAATGCTGAACGATGCGTTTGATGAGTTGACTGACCAGTACTACTTTAATAACTTTAAGGCGTTTGGTCATTCAAACGGTGGGTTAATTTGGACATATTGGCTAGAGCATTATTATTCTAATTACCAGGACAGCATTAAAATTAAAAGTTTGATGACCCTCGGAACGCCATATAACTTTGCGGAAAAGTCGATTCAGACCCCTACGCAAATGTTCACAGAATTAACCAAGTACCGCGATAAACTACCAAAAACACTAAATGTCTTTTCAATTGCTGGAACGGAAAATTATGATTCTGATGGTTTAGTGCCAGAAGAAAGTGTTCAAGCTGGAAAGTATATTTTCCAAAAGCAGGTCGCTCATTATACGGCGATGACGGTAACTGGGGATGAGGCTCAGCATTCTGATTTACCCCAGAATAAGCAAATCGTTAAGATAATTGAGGAATACCTGCTTGACGGTCGGAACCCAAATAATCCGGCAAATAGAAATAATGCAGGCAAAGGAGACAATGGCAATTAAAGTTTCTGTTCAAAAAATAGAAAACAGGTTATACTATGTCTAGCTAATTGAACGAGAGGGATAAGTAGGATGAAAAAACAGAGAAAATCTCGGGGATGGCTTCGGTGGACTGCGGTAGTCATCTTACTATTGATTTCAGTTGTGCTGATCTTTAACCAACAAATCAAGTATTATTTGACGGAAAGCTACCGACCACAGATTACCCGGCAAGCAATTAAGAAGAACCAAAGCAAGCAAAGCAGTGCTAATTATGATTATAGTAATGCTCAGGATTTAAGCTTACAAACCGTTGCAAGGGCGCGGGCAAAGAAGCAACCAATTAATATTATTGGTGAAATTACCGTACCAGCGATTGGCATGACGATTCCGATTGCTAACGGTGTTGATAACACAACGTTAGCGCTAGCGGCTGGAACGTTACGGCCAAACATGAAGATGGGTGAAGGTAACTATGCGTTGGCTGGTCATAATATGGCTAATGGTAGTAAGGTCTTGTTTTCACCCCTGTATTCTAAATCTAAGGTTGGTCAAAAAGTATACATTACTGACCTAAAGAACGTTTATGAATATAAGATTTATGAACGGAAGATTATTTCACCTTCACAGGTTGAGGTAGTTAATAACACCAAGAGCAAGATCATCACGCTAATTACTTGTGATGAAACAGGTGCTCACCGACTAATGGTTCGTGGTAGCTTTGTTAAGAAGATGCCATTTAAGGATGCACCACAGCAGGTCCAACATAATTTTAGTAGTAAGTACACAACGGGAAGAAAATCATAAGTAAAAGGGACGACAATTAACATTCAATATGCTGAACGTTAATTGTCGTCCCTTTTTTAGCTTTTGTGACTTTTGAGCTTAATGTAGTAGGAGCCTTGGCTGCATGGTTGAAACGCGTGTAGCTTAAGCTTCCTTCTAGGCAACACAGTCAAGATCTGCTCGCCAGGAACTTGCTAGAGCTAACATGTCCTTCTGCAACTTAGTCGAAACGCGTTCAGCCTAAGCTCCCTCAAGATAACGACCTCTCTCCTAGGCGCAAGTCGCCTTCGTCGAGAGAAATCGTTATCATCCGGGAGCTCTTTACGGCTTCACGCTCTGCTGGCTCGCACTCTATTTTTCCACCTTTTTAGCTTCATCCATTGCCTTCATTAATGAAGGGTTCTTTGAATGGCAGTCCTTGATCATTTGGTAATCTTCTTCGTTTAATTCAACAACGTACTTTGTCATATTAAGAGCCTCGCTTTCTATAAATCGTAACTATACTATACCACAAGAATTTAGCAATATTTGGCAGAAATTTAGTGGTTCTTAACTTCGTGACTCAGTTTCTTTAACCAGAACGGGAGAGCTTCAGCAAGACTGCGGTAAGTATCCTCGAACCGGTGGGTGTACCAAGGATCGGGAATCACTGTGCCCTCTTTTCCCGGAACAATGTCGAATGCTTGGTAGATCTTATGGCGATCACTCGCTGGGGCCATTCGCAAAAGGTTACGTTTATTCATATCGTCCATGCAGACAATATAGTCAGCGGAGTCAAAGTCAGCTGTTGTAATTGGGCGCGAGACCAGGCCGCTGGGATCTAAGTGATGGCGACGCATCGTTTTTTGTGCGCCAGGATGAGGAGAATTGCCTTCTTCTTCATTACTGGTCGCCGCAGAGTCAATTTTAATTTGGTCACTTAACTTTTCTTGAGCGACCATTTGACGGAACATCGCCTCTGCCATTGGTGAACGACAGATATTACCGAGACAGACAAAAATAATTTTCATTTTAACCACCTCATAATTAGCTTTCTTTTATCATACCGGATTTGCTAATTTTTTGCTAAATTGGTGATTTAAATGTCGCTCTTAACCGCTGAATTTGATATTATAATTATTACGAAAAACGAAAGAGGAGGAAGAGAAATGGTAGCGACAATTATTACCATTGTAGTTATTGTGTTACTAGTTGCTCTTTACGCTGGCCTGTACAACGGCCTAGTACAATTACGGACCCATGCTCAGGAGTCATGGAGTCAGATTGACGTGCAACTTCAACGGCGAAACGACTTAATCCCTAACTTGGTTTCAACGGTTAAGGGCTACAGTAAGTACGAAGCAAGTACCTTAGAAAAGGTTACTCAGTTACGGAGTCAATTAGAAAATGTTCCAGACGATGATCGAGCACAAAAAATGGCGGTCTCTAACGAATTAACAGGAACGTTACGCTCCCTATTTGCAGTTTCTGAGAACTATCCTGACTTGAATGCTAGTACTCAATACCAATCATTAATGGAAGAATTAAGCAATACTGAAAATAAGATTGCTTATTCTCGTCAACTCTACAACTCAACCGTTGCTAATCTGGATGCCAAGATCCAATCATTCCCAAGTAATATTGTTGCGAAGATTCATCACTTTAAGCAAATGGACTACCTTCAAGCGCCAAAGGAATCAAAAGAAGTTCCAAAGGTTTCGTTTGATGATTAGGTGATGCGAAATGCTATACCAACAAATAGCTAAAAACAAACGTAAAACAGTTTTTGTTTTAGCCGGGTTCTTAATCCTTGTGGCTTTAATTGGTGCAGCAATCGGCTACTTATTTGCAGGGACAGCAGTAGGGGGAATTATAATTGCCGGAGTTCTGGCAGTAATTTATATGTCGGTCATAGTTAGCCAATCAACTGATGTAGTAATGAACATGAATAATGCTCGAGAAATTCATTCAGCACAAGAAGCGCCTGAACTATGGCACGTTGTTGAAGATATGGCAATAGTTGCTCAAGTTCCGATGCCACGAGTATTTATCATTGATGACCCAAGCCCGAATGCATTTGCAACGGGGAATGATCCCCAACATTCGGCGGTTGCCGCAACGACAGGACTTCTCCAAATAATGAATCGGGAAGAACTAGAGGGCGTGATGGGTCATGAAATGAGTCATGTGCGTAATTATGATATTCGTCTTCAAACGATTGCGCTCGCACTGTCAGCAGCAATTACGGCTTTAGTCAATTTTGCTGGTAATTTCTGGTGGTTTGGCGGTGGGCGAAGTTCGGATGACGATGATGATAGTGCGATTGGTATTTTTGCCATCATTGGTTCAATTTTGTTAATTATCTTGGCTCCTCTAGCTGCTTCGATTGCTCAAATGGCATTATCGCGTAATCGGGAGTATTTAGCAGATGCTGGGGCCGTAGAGTTAACGCGGAATCCTCATGGCTTGATTAGTGCGTTACAAAAACTGCAGAACGCGCAACCGATGAAGAAAGTTGCACCAAGTAGTTCATCACTCTATATTAGTGATCCGGAACTTAACCGCCGTCATAAACGATTTGCGCACCTCTTCGACACTCATCCACCCCTAGATGAACGGATTGCACGATTAGAAGAGATGTAAGAAATTAAGCTGAGAGATTTACTCTTGGCTTATTTTTTTTGCGGTAAATCAAGATCTAAGAAGCTGACTCGTACTCTAATAGTGTGATATAATTAATAAGCTAGACTTAGATATAGGAGATAGAGGAGCTTTTCCATGAAAATGAAATTGGCCGAAATTGCGAAGGCAATCGGCGCAGAAAACAATATTGAACAATGGAAAGATGTTGAAATTACAAGCGTCGCATTCGATAGTCGACAGCTTGATTCAGGAGCATTGTTTATTCCACTTCAAGGGGCCCAGGATGGTCACCAATATGTTGAAAGTGCTTTTGCAAACGGCGCAGTTGCAACTCTATGGGCAAGTGATCACGATGTAACGACGACAGAGGATCAACCGATTCTTGTCGTTGATGATCCGCTTGAATCATTACAGCAGTTGAGTAAGTACTACTTACATAAAATTAACCCAATCGTTGTTGCGGTTACAGGGAGCAACGGTAAGACAACTACTAAGGATATGACAGCTTCAATCCTCAGTACCCAGCTGAACGTTACAAAGACTCACGCTAACTTCAATAATGAGATCGGTGTACCGGTAACCCTTTTGAACATGGAATCCAGTACCGAAGTTGTTGTAGTTGAAATGGGGATGGATCGTCCTGGTCAGCTTGATTTCTTGAGTAAGTTAGTATCCCCTGATTTTGCGGTAATAACAATGATTGGCGAGGCCCATATCGAGTTCTTTGGGACACGCGATAAGATTGCTGATGCAAAGATGGAGATTGTTCATGGATTGAAGGAAGATGGAACATTCATTTTTAATGGGGATGAACCATTGCTTCAAGAGCGCGCAGCTAATGTTGAGCAACGAAAGGTTACATTTGGCCGTCAATTAACTGATGATTTCTACGCAACGAGTGTTAATCAACACGAGACTTCAATCGATTTTAAGGTTAACGAATGGCCAGATGAGGAATTCACAATCCCGATGGTTGGTGAGTATAATGTTAACAATGCATTAGCCGCGATTGCAGTTGGTAAACAGCTTTACATTACGCCGGCGCACATTAAGAAAGCGTTGAAGAATGTTGAACTGACTGAAAATCGAGCAGAGTGGGTTAATGGTGCTCAAGGTGAACGAATCTTGAGTGACGTTTACAATTCTAACCCGACAGCTGCTAAGCAAGTGTTGAAGACGATTGAAGAATTGCCAACAACTGGCAAGCGGATTGCCGTTCTGGGTGATATGCTTGAACTAGGGGATGCCTCAGCACGGCTTCATGCTAGTTTAGCTGCTAATATTGATCCGAAGAAGATCGAAGAAGTTTACCTTGTTGGTTCAGAGATGGAGAATCTTCAAGATGCCTTGGAGAAGCAGGGGTATCCCGCTTCAGCAATTCACCATTATTCCACGGCTGAATTAGACAAATTAGTGGTAGATTTACAAGCAACGATTAGTGCTGATGATCTCGTATTATTAAAGGCTAGCCACGGGATTCATTTAGAAAAAGTTTTAGCAGAATTAACAACAAAATAAATTGTAAGACCAGCCGACAGACAGTGCTTGTTCAGTCGGCTGGTAATTTTTAGGAGGACCATATTGAAGTTTAGTGAATTAGGATTGTCAGATAGTTTATTAAAGGCAATCAAGCGGAGTGGTTATGAAGAAGCAACACCGATTCAAGAACAAACCATTCCAATGGTATTAAAGGGACAGGACGTAATTGGTCAAGCACAGACAGGTACGGGTAAAACAGCTGCGTTTGGGTTGCCAATTATCGAACACGTTGATACGGATAACCCTAATATCCAAGCAATTATCATTTCACCAACCCGGGAATTAGCAATCCAAACCCAAGAAGAATTATTTCGTTTAGGAAAGGATAAGCACGTTCGGGTACAGGTTGTTTACGGTGGTGCTGATATCCGTCGCCAAATTCGTAATCTGAAACAACATCCACAGATCCTTGTAGGAACACCCGGACGACTCCGTGATCACTTGAACCGGCATACGGTGAAATTAGATCACATTAAGACATTAGTGCTCGATGAAGCAGACGAAATGCTGAACATGGGATTCTTAGATGATATTGAAGCGATCATTGATCAGACGCCTGCTGATCGGCAAACACTCTTATTTTCAGCCACAATGCCACCAGAAATTAAGAAGATCGGGGTTAAGTTTATGACTGACCCGACAATGGTGCGGATTATGGCTAAGGAATTAACAACTGATTTAGTTGATCAATACTATGTCAAAGCACGAGACTACGAAAAGTTTGATATTATGACCCGACTGATTGACGTTCAAGATCCTGACCTTACCATTGTTTTCGGTCGGACTAAGCGCCGGGTTGATGAACTATCACGGGGACTAGTTGCCCGGGGTTACAATGCAGCCGGGATCCATGGTGATCTAAGTCAGGATCGCCGAACTAAGATCATGAAGAAATTCAAGCACGGCGAACTTGATATCTTAGTAGCAACCGATGTGGCAGCTCGGGGATTGGATATTTCAGGGGTGACCCACGTTTACAATTACGATATTCCGTCAGATCCAGACAGTTATGTTCACCGGATTGGCCGGACTGGTCGTGCCGGGCACCATGGTGTTTCATTAACCTTTGTTACACCAAACGAAATGGACTACCTGCGAGAAATCGAAAAGCTAACCCGGGTTCGGATGTTACCATTGAAGCCGCCGACAGCTGAAGAAGCCTTTAAGGGTCAGGTTGCTAGTGCCTTTAATGATATTGATGAGTTGATTTCTCAAGATTCCACGGAACGTTATCAAGAAGCCGCAGAAAAGTTATTAGCAACTCATGACGCTACAGACCTAGTTGCTGCGCTTCTGAACGAAATGACCAAGGAACCAGCCAGTGATGTGCCAGTCAAAATCACTCCAGAACGGCCATTGCCACGGCGGAATCACCGTAATGGGCGCTCAGGACATGGTTACCGTGGTCCACGTGATCATCGCCATAACAACTATGGTGGTCATCATCGCCATAACAACGGTGGTCGGAGTCGTTCCCGTCGTCACGATAATCATGGTAGTAATCATTCTAGTCGACATGCGTTTAATATCCGTCATCGGGAAGATTAGACTAGCTGAGATTTAAAATTTAAGGCAATTCAGAGATTTAGTTAAACTGATACCTCTGAATTGTTTTTTTATTTAGGACTAATTGATAGTAAGTAAAGTTAATTGCTTATAAGTTACAGCTAATTAAATTCAAAAGCGACCCAAGAGGAAATTCCTCTTGAGCCGTTTTTTTTGATCAAAATAAAATCCCAGAATGAATTTATCTCACTCTGGGATTTACCGAATATTAC
>DHCFJ07801__coassemble_2595_pt1 | contig 9899 bp, 9 predicted proteins | sample DHCFJ07801__metabat2_low_PE_007 | metagenome-assembled genome bin DHCFJ07801
AGCTCCCCTACCGTAGTTTGGGTTTACCGCTTGAGGGGTTTACCGCGTTCCACCAATAAAGTTTCCCTTATTGTATCGTCACTGTGGCACTTTTCAGGAATACTCGGACATAGTAAAAACCGTAGTCGTTTCTTCCGCCGTTACCGAATAAATCGGTACCCCGCCTTATTTTTTCAGCGAGCACAAACACTACAGACATCGCAGTCTGTGCGAGCATGGACCTTCCTAACATAACATAAGCTATGCTCAATTACCCAAGACTTGCATATGAAATTATTAAAGTAAGTGTGAGTCGTTCTCTTGACCATTAGCTCCCATTTGAGAACCAAAGACACGCCGTTCCAAATTAGATAACCGCTTCAGGATATCCATGTTAGTAGCATTAGAAACTGGTTGAGAAGCAGCTCCATTATTCATTGATGAACCAACTTCAACTTGACGGTTAAGTTCATCAACCTTAGCACGAAGTCGTTCATTCTCACTATTTAAACGATCAACTTCCTTATTAAAGGTGTCGTAATCTTTGATAACATCGTCCAAGAAGGAATCAACATCAGCTTCATCGTAGCCTTTTCCGATGTTCCGTTCTTTAAATTGCTTATGCAAAATATCTTGTGGAGTAAATTTAATGTTATCCAATTTATACACCTCAATTGCTAAACTTCAAAAGTACATTAATTATCATACCTAACTCATCCCGCAAATTCAAGCAATTTTGTCCGATATTCACGAAAACCTAGAATTTATCTGCTTCTCCCGCTTCCCGTTGACGTTCTTGCAATTCAATGGCTGCTTCCTGAAGTTCATCAAAGTCGATTAAGCGATAAGAATAATCATGGTTAGCTTGATACTTTTGAATTGCCTGGTAACCATACTTTTCCTTTCCTTCATGGTCTGGATCGTAAAGTAAGAGCGCCTCATCGGTATGAGTTAACATGAACTGCTGAAAGGCACGAAGCTGTTGCGGTGACTGATATGGATGATCGCTGACACTCGCACTGAAATCAACAGCTGATTGAAGGTTAGCTAATTTAGCCTGATTATTCTCGTTCCATTGTTGGCCAAACTCGGTAAAGGGCATCATCATTGAAACCTTCAACTGCGGATAATCGTCCTTTAGTTTCAATGCTACTTCAATCGCCCACTGTTCAGTTCCCAATTGAGGGCCAGTAATCAGCCAAAATTCCTCATCGCTCTCTTCTAGTCGTGCCTTTAGTTCACGAGAAAGGACCTCTTTGATTACGGCAACTTTTGGATCGTCATCCTTAAAAACATTTAATTCATAACTCCGGTAACCCGTGATCCATAATCGATGCATTTAATCGCCACCTTTTTCTGCTATTATATAGGTAAAGTTATTTTTAGAGGAAGTGTTCGCTAGGAACTTTCCTACTGCAACATAGTCGAAACGTGTTTGATGTGACCGCAACTTCCGCCTAGCGTTCTAGGCAACATAGTCGAAACGTGCTTCGCCCAAGTTTCCTAGAGCTAGCAACCTCCTTCCTAGGCGCAAGTCGCCTTCGTCAGGAGAAATTGCTAGCTTTCCGGAAACTCTTTGGGACGAAGACACTTTGCTGGCTCGCACTCTAAATTTAATCATTCTGTATCAATCATCTTGATGTATCTCTGGTATAATACTTCTAGTTAGGAGAGTGATCAATGGTGAATATTCACTATCCCAATGGTCAGCAGCCGAAGCGGGAATATAATCCGCAACGAGATTTGCCGACCCCCCATCAATCAATTTACGCAAAACGGGGAATGTCACTGGAAGATGAAATTAATCATAGCAACCAGTATTATTTAGCAAACCACATTGCTGTAATTCATAAGAAGCCAACACCAATCCAGTTAGTAAAGGTCGATTATCCGAAGCGGAGTGCTGCCGTTATTAAGGAAGCATATTTTCGTCGACCATCAACGACCGACTATAACGGTGTCTACAAGGGCTACTATATTGACTTTGACGCGAAGGAAACGCGGAATAAGCGATCGTTCCCGTTAAAGAATTTTCATCCCCACCAAATTCGCCACATGCGTGAATGTATCAAACAGGGTGGGATCTGTTTTGCATTTATCAAATTTACCGAACTAGATCTTATTTATTTACTACCAGCTACCAACCTGTTTGAATTCTGGGATCAGCAATCCGGTGGTCGGAAATCAATTCCGCTTGCTTCAATTGAGAAGTGCGGCTATCAAATTGGTTACCGGCTCAATCCACGTCTTCCATACTTGGAAGCGGTCGACCGAATTATTGCTAATACAAAGTAAAAGGAGAATATCATGTCGAATAACGATGAACCACGGCGCGAAGATCAATATCGTGCCGATGGTAGTTACGATGATGGCGGAAAAAAGCCATTATTAAAGCGCATCCTCCTCTGGATAGCAGGGGCAATTGTCCTCCTGTTCGTGGCTGGATGTGCACTATTTTTCTACTACGCTTCAAGCGCCCCGAAGATTAGTCAACGGGAACTATCAAGTCAAAACACGACGATTATCTATGATGCTAATAATAAGGTAATTTCTCGTCTTGGTGCCCAAAAACGTGATTATGCTAAGGATTCGCAAATTCCTGACACTTTGAAGCACGCGGTAGTCGCAATCGAAGACCGGCGCTTCTATAAGCACCACGGAGTTGATGTTCGGCGAATCTTCGGTGCAGCGATCAATAATGTGATTGGTCGTTCAGACGGAATGCAAGGTGGGAGTACCTTAACCCAACAACTGGTTAAATTATCGGTCTTCTCAACTGCTCAATCTGACCGGACATTTAAGCGGAAAGCCCAGGAAGCCTGGTTAGCCCTAAACGTTGAACGGCACTTCAGTAAGGATCAAATTCTTAAGTATTACATCAACAAGGTTTGCATGGGTAATGGAGTCTACGGAATGCGAACCGCCGCTCAATACTACTATGGTAAAGAGTTGAAAGACTTGGACCTTTCTCAATTAGCATTGCTTGCCGGAATGCCCCAATCACCAACCAACTACAACCCGCTAGCTTCAAATACTAAGTATGCGACAGCACGGCGGAATGAAGTTTTGAACGCAATGGTTCGGGCCGGCTACATCACTAAGTCAGCTGCTCAAAGTGCTGCTAGTGAAAGTGTTACTGATGGCCTTGACCCCGATCATGGTGACGTTGAATCAAGCGAAACTAACGTTAAGGAAAAGATCGTTGATCCATACGTCAAGGAAGTTCTTGCCCAATTGCAAGCAGAAGGATACAATCCAAACACTGATGGCTTGCTAGTCCACACTAACATGGATCTTGGCGCTCAAAAGAAGCTCTACAACGCTGCTAATAGCGAAGTATCTTTCCAAAGCGACCAAATGCAAGCTGGTGCAGCGGTTACCGATCCGCATAACGGTCAAGTAATCGCCATGCTTGGTGGTCGGCATTCTAATGTGATTTATGGTCTTAACCGGGCCGTTCAGGAAAACCGGAGTTCTGGTTCTACCGCTAAACCACTAATGGATTATGGTCCAGCGATTGAATACCTTCAATGGCCAACCTTCAAGACCGTTTCCGATACGAAGTTCTACTGGCCAGGAACAAATAAAGTTCTTCACGACTTTGATAACAAGTACAAGGGAAACATGACGATGCGTTCCGCACTGGTAGAATCACGAAACGTTCCTGCTATCCGGACATTACAAGAAGTCGGGTTTAAACGAGCAACAACCTTCTTGGGTGGCTTAGGAATTTCACAAAAGGAGCCTGATACGCTTCAAAACGGGATTGCCCTCTACATCTCCCCACTCCAAATGTCAGCCGCCTATGCAGCCTTCGCTAACGGTGGGACGTACTACAAGCCATACTACATTAGTTCAATTACTACCATGGATGGCAAGACCAAGACTTATTCTCCTCACGGTAAGCGAGCAATGAGCAAGGCAACTGCATACATGATGACTGATATGTTAAAAGGCGTCTTCACTAACTCTGCTTCTACCGGGACTTCTGCTTACTTAAGCGGTGTTCACCAAGCTGGGAAGACCGGGACAACCGACTTCCCTAACCGGAACCAATCAGGAGTAATGGATTCCTGGATGGCTGGTTACACCAAGAACTACTCAATCGGAATTTGGACTGGTTTTGATCACCCAATGAATGGTGGTGCAATTTCTAGTCAATATGAACGAACTGCGGTCCTCCTTTACAAGAGCATCATGCAGTACCTCGACGAACAAAACCATGCTTCTAACTGGAAGATGCCTGATACTGTTGAAGCTGTTCGGGTAAATGGTAAACGCCAACTCGTAATCAAAGATTCCAAGTGGGCCTTAATGTACGGTGCTTGGGATGGCGGTGATGACGATAATGAATCATCACACTCTAGTTCTAGTTCGAGTTCCAGCTCTTCTTCCGGGAGTCGGAGTGAATCAATTTCTGAAAGTCGTTCCATTGAAAGTATCTTAAATGGCGGCTCAAAGAATGAAAACAATTCATCATCGACTACTCAGAGCAGTAGTGCAAGTTCTGCTTCAACTACAACAACACCTACCCCGAATGCTGGTGGCAACAATCAATAGTAATTAATCATTAACCTTTAAATTAAGAACACCTCACGTTTCTGATCATTCAGACGTGGGGTGTTTTTTAGTTCTCTATGCTACTTTGCTGTTAATCCGCCATCAACAATAAATTCAGATCCTGAGGCATCATAATTTCATTATTCACTAAATGTTCCGTATGCTTCATTCGTAACGGCATTGCGACACGGCAAGTAACCATATTGACCATTACTACGTGGTTGACGGATCCAAACTTCACCATCATGACATGACCAGGCATCGTAGTCAATCACTGAACCTGCTGGTAACTCTGCAATTGCAGTTGAGGTCGGTAAAGCACCCCAGCGCAAAGTTAATGGCCGATTACTCGTGAACCGCCCAACTTCACGGTGCCAAGTATCGCCGAGATCATCAGTCCAAGTCTCGTCACTTGATATACCGCTACCGGAAGAATCTCCAGAGATTACCGGATGTGAACTTGCCTGCCCAGTAGGATTAGCTAACCGCTGCCAACCATCTCGATCCACTGTAGCAATCGAACGATCCTCGTCATCCCCCGCAAATTGCCATAACGTATATACCGACCATGGTGCAGTGTTAACCTGCATATCCGGTACCTGCCAAGAGTGCCAGTTCATTGATGGGTACTTAGCAACCCAAAGGCCACAATCATTAGCACAATTAGTAACCTGCCAAATTGCCGACTCCTGAACATAAATTAGCGGCCAGACATTCGTTTGCCGATGAACTTCATCAACAAACTTTCGGACCCAATTTGTATTACCCCAAGCTGCATTTTGGAACTGTTCCCAATCAATTGCCAAAACCGCTTCCCCGATCTTTTCTTGGATATGATTGAGAAAATACGTTGCTTCGGCGACCGGGTCATTACCGCCTGCATAGTGGTAAAGGCCCAATAAACGACCGTTAGTTTTCGCTAAAGAATACTGGTATTCATATTTGGGGTTAACATAGCCCGTTCCCTGAGAGACCTTCACGATCGTCCCTTGAGCATGGGGATCAGTTACTATCCAATCCGCGCTTCCAGAAAAGACATCCGTAAAATATAGTGCCATCTGACCTCACTTCTTCCTGATTAGATACTTTCATTATACCTTTTATGAGAAAATTGTCGGCAGAAGCATTTTAAATTGATGCTGATCTTCAAATAACTTAGCCATTTGGAGAAGCAAGCTTTCATTTCCTTTCCGAGCAATAAACTGAATCCCTAGTGGTGTCCCATTTGCACAAACATGGGTCGGTAAACTAATTGCTGGCTCACCAGTCATATTCGCTTGTTCGGTAAATGGCGTATAGGTCAGCGCTGGAAGCCATTGATCATAAATCAATTGACGCTGTTCTTCCGGTGATAGTTCAGTAATATGTTCCATTCGCTTACGATCGGTTGGCGTAATTAAGTCATGATCAACTCGAGGCGCCGGTTGAGCATTGGTTGGCGTAAGAAATAATGGATACTGATCATGTAACTGATCATGAATGTAGCTTGCTTGATCCCACTGACTTAGCGCTTCACTGTATTGAGCTGCTGAAACATTTTCACCAGTTTTCCAAAGAGCATACGTCAATAATTCCATATCATCCCGGCTAGCAGGGCGACCAAGGTAACGTTCGATTCCATCAAACATCGCTGCAGTTTCCCCAGCATTCATCGTGTAATAACTATTCATTAGTGCTACACCATCAACCGGATCAGTAAATTCAGTACATTTAAATCCCTGATCACTTAAAAAGGTTACTGCATCCAAGACCGCTTGCTTAGCTTCATCACTGACTGGAGTCCCAACTGGCGATTTAACTGTATAACCAATTTCGACGGTTTTCATTGGTTGCCGCAAAGCGTGACTAAATCCAGAGGTAAACTTTGGTACTTGAAAAACAGCTGCTGACTGAACAGTTTGCAACTGATCTAGTAACCGGGCAGAATCTTCAACTGATCGTGTCAGAGCAAAGTTAATCGAGGCTCCCTGCCAAGATCGCCAATCACTCGGTCCAGTTGGTACACGACCACGAGTAGGCTTCAACCCAATTAACCCTGACCAGCTAGAGGGAATCCGGATCGAACCGCCACCATCATTTCCAGCAGCCAACGGAACCCAGCCAGCAGCCACTGCAGCCGCTGATCCACCGGAAGAACCGCCAGGAGTAACCGCAGTATTCCACGGATTCCGGGCCGGGCCAAAGAGCTTTGCGTCAGTGATATTCTTCCAACCAAACTCGGGGAAATTAGTCTGGCCAATAATAATGAAACCCGCTTGTTGCAGGGCCTGAACAAAGTTATTAGTCGCTTGGGCAACATTATTTTGAAATAACTTATTTCCGTTAGTATCCGGTTCACCCGCTAACTGTTGTCCTAATCCCTTAATCAGAATGGGAACCCCTAAAAACGGTTGTCCGTGATCAGTTAATTGACGAGCCTCATTTAAGGCCGACTTCTCACGCAGGTGAATCACTGCATTTAGTTGCGGGTTCTCCGCTTTGGCTTTTTCAATTGCAGCACTTACTAATTCAAAACTACTGACTTTCTTAGATCTAACTAAATCAGCTAATTGGTAAGCTGGTTTTCTTAATAAAGAATCAATATCCATCTATTTTCTTCTTTCTGATAATCACAGTTACAAATAGGCATTTATATTATAAATCGTCCATTAATCATTGTAAAAGCGTTTTCAAGATAATATACTTTAAGCTAATACCTTAATTTGGAGATGGTTTGATTGAATTGGGAACACTTTTTTAACATTCCCGGCTTTTTTGATGCGCCACTAGCATGGCAGTCACTACCAACTATTCTTAGTGGCTTACCCTTATCAATTATCCTATTGGCAATTTGTTTTGTTACTTCTAACGTTGTTGGCATTTTAATAATGCTGATGCGGATTAGTAAATACCACTTTCTCAGCGGGATTGCTCGCTTCTATATTTCATTTTTCCGTGGTGTTCCGATGCTGGTCGTGCTTTTCTTAACTTATTTTGGATTGAACATGGCTGCCCTGCCCGCAGCAATTCTTTCTTTTACTGTTGTCCCGAGTGCCTTCCTCGCCGAGTATTACCGGTCTGCTCTCAAGGGCGTTAGTCAAACCCAGTACGATTCTGCTAAAGCCCTAGGAATGTCTTACCGAATTATGATGACTTACATTATTTTGCCCCAGGCCTTTCGGATCGTTCTCCCATCATTGGGAAATGTTTTACTCGACATGTTTAAAAGTACTTCTCTTGCCGCAATGATTACCGTTTCCGAAATGTTCATGAAAGCAAAAGTTGTTGCTGGAGTAAATCAGGATTACATGACCATTTATATTGAGATTGCCATTATCTACTGGATCGTTTGCTGCATTCTTAGTTGGGGCGAGCAACGGGTTGAAAATCATTTACAACTTTATGTTAATGAATGATCATACTTAATAATGTTTAGTATTATGGACCAGTTACGCAAATTTGATTGAATTGTCTAAGTAATCGGAATATAATTGAAGCGTTTTCACGTCACTATCAGAATAAATTACAGGAAGAAGTCTCCTACATGAAGAAAAAATTTTTGACCATTCTATCAGTAGTTGTTTTAACAATTATTGGGTTGTCTGCTTGTGGAAAGAAGAGTGCCGCAGACAAAGATACCTGGACCGTTGCTACGTCAGGAACACTCTACCCCACTTCCTATCATGATCCGAAGACTAAGAAGTTGACTGGTTATGATGTTGAGGTTATTCGTGCGGTTGCTAAGGGACTCCATAAGAAGGTCAAGTTTAAGGAATACGATGTTGATGGGATGTTAACCGCGGTCAAGACCGGAAAAGCAGATATGGCAGCGGATGACTTTGCCATTTCACCTGCCCGCCAAAAGAATTATCTGATGTCATCCCCAATCAAGCACTCTTTCAATAGTTTGATTGTTCGGCAAAGTGATAACTCTGGAATCAACAACTGGAAAGACATTAAAGGAAAGAAGTCTGCCGGTGAAGCTGGAACCAACTACCAACGATTAGCACAACAACTAGGCGCCAAGTTAGTCAACTACGACAACGTTTCTAATGATGTTTACATGAAGGGTGTTGCCAGTGGGAAGACTGACTTTATTATGAATGATTACTATCTTCAAAAGTTAGCCCTCAAAGCACAACCGAATAGCGGGCTTAAGATCAAGCAGGGGATGTACTTTACCACTAACGAAGACGGTAAAGGTGAAGGAATCGTCTTTAACAAGAATGACCAAAAGCTGCAAAAGCAATTTAACGATGAATTAGCTAAGTTAAAGAAGAACGGCACGCTATCTAAAATTGCGAAGAAGTACTACGGTGCCGATGTTACTAAGAAGCCACATGTTCACATCGACCGCCACTTTACGATTCAGAGTAAGTATAAGGGTGATTAGAGAGGTCACCTCATGAATTATGAGCAACTTTTATACGTTACTGAGCTTGCTAACCACCAAACGCTTCAAGAAACAGCGGATTTCCTTCATATTTCTAAGTCGGGATTAAGCCAATCAATCTCTCAATTAGAATCCGAACTGGATATTCAATTATTCAAACGCAGCCATCAAGGAACTGTTTTAACTTCTAAAGGGCAGGAATTGTTACCATATATCAAAAACATGATGTCAGCTAATATGAATTTAATCCAACAAGCTGGAAGATTAGGTAAAATCCAAAATATCCACACGATTAAATTAGCTTATGCGAATACATTCCTAAAGCCAATGTTAACGGAATTCCTGAAACTGTATAACGGAAATGCTACCCTAGTGATTAAGCGTAAATCTAGTTCAGAAATTATCGAGCAAGTGCGCCATAAAGAATTAGACGCTGGCTTTATTGCCATTGATAGAAAACACCAAGAGCAACTAAATGGACTTAACTTCATTAAAGTTCATGATGGCCATATCAGTTTAATTACCAGTGACAGGAATCCATTATTAAAGCTAGAGAAGATTACCAAGCAAGACTTAGTTAAGCAAAAGTTTGCTCTACTCAATGACCCTTACAATGATCAGTTATTTGAACATCTTCAATTTATTTGTGGGCCACTTGAAACGATTGCTCGGTTAGATGATAGTTGGGCAATGTATACCGTTATAAATCAACTAGATGCTGTATGCTTAGCACGTGATTGGCAAGCCAGACATTCTACAGACAAACGGTTTACTACTCTTCCTAAAATCAACCTCAGTAATATCATTAACGATCGCTTCTCTCTTGGTTGGGTCATTAATCCAGATACTCATTTAGACCAATTCACTAAATTACTATTACAAAATATCAATAATGAACTTACAAAAAAGGACTAACTAGTAACTACAATTAAGTTACCTAAATTTCAAGAATAAGTTAGCCACTGGACTCAAATAAATAATACTGACC
>DHCFJ07801__coassemble_2667_pt1 | contig 9480 bp, 7 predicted proteins | sample DHCFJ07801__metabat2_low_PE_007 | metagenome-assembled genome bin DHCFJ07801
ATTCCCGCGATTAGACTCTATAGGTTCGGAGAGCGCTAAATATGGAAAAGAGGATGGGAAAAAAGCCTAGTTTTTTCCCATCCTCGAATTATTTGCTATTTTATTGTAGAAACGCGTTTGCTAGAGATAACGGTCCTCGGCAACATAGCTGAAACGCGCTCGCCAGGAGCTTGCTAGAGATAACGGTTTTAGGTAACATAGCCGAAATGCGCTCACCCTAAATTCACTCAAGATAACGAACTCCCGCCAATGGTGATTAACCACCATTGACGGGAGAAATCGTTATCAACCGTGAATTTTATACGGGTTCACGCTCTATTTTAGTACCAACCGTGTGATTGCCAGAATGATTGTGCGGCACTCCAGGATCCGTAACGGCTAGCTACGTATTGGTCGGCTACTCGTTCTTGGTTTGCGGCGGAGTAGTCACCGTTAAGGTATGATGCGGATAATTGGTACTTACCAATGTATTGACCGTTTTGGGCACTGTAGCTACCACCTGATTCACGGGCAGCAATCCATGCCTTAGCGGCAGCATCGTTACCGGATACGCTTGATGTGTAGTTACTGTAACTTGCAGCATTGCTTGCTGAAGTTGTTGCAGTTGCGGTTTGTGCCTGAGTACTTGCTGAAGCAGTTTGTTGTGATTGTGCTTGGCTTTGACTAGCAGCACTAGTTGAGGCAGCTGCGGAACTAGTTTGGTTAGCAGTATTAGCTGATGGTAAGGTTTCAACTTGTTGTTGAGTAGCAGGTGCAACTTCACCGTCATCCTTGATTACTAACTTTTGACCAACGTAAATCAAGTTCTTGTTAGCAATGTTATTGTTTGAAGCTAACGTATCAACGAAAGTTAAATCATGACCTAACTTATATGAAATTCCTGATAAGGTGTCACCGCTTTGCACCGTGTAAATTGAGTCGGCGTTAGCGGTTGTGGTAGTTGCGATAGTACCTAAGGCAACGACCCCGGCTACAGCAGCTGTAACTTTAGCGATGTTCTTCGATAACTTATTCATATAAATGAAATACCTTCCTTTTCTCAAATATTGTTTCAAATTTCTAATTATTAATTTAGGTTGTTGATGAACCTCATCAACGGTTTCTAATATACACGATCAAAATTACATGGTAGTTACTACAGATTATCAATTTCAGTCTTTTCCGTAATCTGATGTAACAAAGCAATTATTTTCACTTCTGAGAAGCATTAATAAAGCCCGGTAGCAAGCGATCCAGCTATCTTTTCTCATCAATTCATTTATAAAATATATTTTGTAATAAAGGAAAATAAAAAAGTCTAAATTAGGGATTTCTGACCCTTGATTTAGACTTTTTATCGCTATTCAGTGTGTTTCTGTAACTGTTTTGTAACTAAGAAAGACGCGCTAACCATGAATTAGCCGGCAATTGCGCCTTAAAGAAGTCACCAGGAGCATTAAAATGAGATGCCTCTTTTTGATCATCATCCATTATCCTATCACTACTAGCAATAATGCGGTGTTGATGAAGCTCTAATGGTTCCTCATCCACAGTGGCTAATTTCCCCCACTTTATTTGAGCATTGGAATCAACCCATCCCCACTCATTTACTTGGGCACTAGTGTTTTCACCGTAGCCATCAACCTGAGTAACCACCTCTTGCTGGCAGTCAGCCTCAACCATAGAAGCTAGCTGGACATTCCAATGCGCATCAGAACCATCAAGAAAACTATAAAAGCTACTGTATCCATGCTGATTCTCTGGAATAACCCCTTCAATCTCAAGCTTCGAACCACGTGCTTGATAAGCATGAACCGCTTGACGAACTAAATCACCATAATAACAGTTATTTTGGCAGAACTTCACCTGAGCTCCCGTTCCCAGCAAAATTTCAGTAGCAGCGTATAACGGAGCCTGCGTTTCATAACTACTCTCTTCAATAATCGTTACCTGAGCGCCTGCACCAACAATAATTAGATTATGCGGATTATTGTTCCTCGTAACTAACCTAATTTTCAATGGTTCCTCTAATTTTGTATTATCTGGAACATAAATAAATTGCCCAGTATCCATCAACGCCAGGTGAAGTGCGTTCAACTGGTTGTCCTGCCAACGAACTGCTTTCTCCATCAAGTTTTCCTGTAATAATTCGGGATATTTCTGAACGGCTAGGTTAATTGGCAGTGCTACAAAATCATCCCCGTCATGATTCAGCAACGAAGGTTCATCATTGGCAGCAAGATTTGGTTGTTGCCACTTTGTTAACCATGCTTGTTGCTGATTGGCTAACGGGAACCGTTTTTGCAGCATTATTGCTAGTGAACGCTTCTTTTGTAGCCAGTCTGGTTGTCCCTGACTAGCCTTTTGAACAGTCTTCAATAATTCTTCATTCATTAATCTCACCTGTTAATGGACTAATTTATCCCAAATAACTACTTTGCCACTAGCAAATGACTTAGGGACATCAATAATTCGTTGATTGGAACTGCCCCGGAATTGTAAAGTCAGATCCTTTTTTGCCAACAAGAACCGGCCATCAACCAGAATATCAATATTATGAAGCATTTCCAATTTATCATCAGAATCCTTCAATAGTTCTTCCCAGGTATATCCAGACCATGACCAAATATCTTTAGTATGGCCGAATTCCTTTCGTAGCCGATGAATCAACTTTAAACAAACCTGAGTGTTTAAAAACGGTTCGCCACCAAGAAGAGTAAGTCCCTGAACATAGCTCTGCGAGAGATCTTCCATTATTTGATCTTCAAGTTCCTGGGTATAAGGCTGACCATAGTGGAAGTTTTGTGCCGCCTTATTGTAGCAACCCGGACAATTAAATAAACAGCCACTAACATAAACACTGCAACGAACCCCTTCACCATCAACAAAGTTAAACGGCTTATAGTCCGCTACGTATTGAAGTGAATGGTCCTTTGCTAGCCACTCCTTTGGTTGTGGATTTTTTGGTAATCTTTGTGGTCTCTTTTCTCCCATTTTTACCCCTCTTAAATTTGATCACCGTTAATTGCAGCCCGGCTTTCCTTGCAGTCAAATTGACGGTTTTGTTCAAATTGAGCAGCCGACTTAATCATTGAAGAACTCATATGCTTTACCCGGTGGATAATTTCTTCATGTCGACCATGAACCATTGGCCGCTGCTGTGGATTTCCTAAGTAACCACAAGTCCGCTTAACAACATCACACGTTGCCGGATCATGGTTCCCACATTGCGGACACTTAAAGCCACGTGCAGTTGCCTCAAATTCACCTTTAAAGCCACACTTAAAGCATTGGTCAATCGCGGTATTTGTTCCCAAGTAACCAACATGATCATATGCCCAGTCCCAAACAGCTTCGAGTGCCTTCGGATTTTGCCGCAGATTTGGATATTCGCAATAGTGAATGAAGCCACCCGCAGCTTGGTATGGAAATGCTTCTTCAAATTCTAGTTTTTCAAATGGTGTCGGGTGCTTTCGTACATCATAGTGGAAACTATTAGTGTAATATTCCTTATCAGTAACATCTTCAATCCGGCCAAACTTTTTAAGGTCATCTTGGCAGAAAGTATCAGTTAATGATTCAGCAGGAGTTGAGTAAAGACTGTAGTGGTAACCTTCTTCGCTTTCCCACTTAGCACAAAGTTCATGCATCGCCTTAGCAATCGAAACTGCAAAATCATGGGCTTCCTTATTGTGTTCCCAATTTGAACCATAAAATGTGGTGCAGACTTCATACAATCCAATGTATCCCAAAGAAATAGTTGCTCGACTATTCTTAAAGACTTCATCAACACTATCAGTCCGCTTTAGCCGCTTGCCAAACGCACCATACATGTAAAGCAACGGTGCATTTTCGGGCTTAGCCTGCTTTGTCCGCGCAATTCGGTACTTCAAAGCAGTATGACAAATATTCATCTTTTCTTGGAAAATTTGCCAAAAGAGTTCCTTATCGCCTTGAGCTTCAAGGGCAATCCGCGGTAAGTTAACCGTTACAACCCCAAGATTCATTCGACCAGAATTAACCTCTTTACCTGTTTCAGGGTCTTTCCATCCCTGCAAGAACGAACGACATCCCATTGGCGTCTTAAAACTGCCAGTGATTTCTTTAATTTTGTCGTACATCAATAGATCTGGGTACATCCGCTTAGTTGAACATTCAAGTGCCAGTTGCTTAATATCATAATTTGGATCACCAGGTTGTAAGTTCAATCCGCGCTTCAATGTAAAAATCAATTTAGGGAAGATTGCTGTCCGGTGTTCCTTCCCTAATCCCTTAATCCGGATCTTCAGAATTGCTTTTTGAATTTCCCGGCTAATCCAACTGGTCCCTAGGCCAAAGTTGATTGTGGTAAATGGTGTTTGCCCCTGGCTTGAGTAAAGAGTATTGATCTCATATTCCAGAGCCTGCATTGCATCATAAATATCCTTCTTTGTCTTCGCACGAGCAAATTCTTCCCGCTTTTCAGGGGCAATCCATTGTTCAGCATCCTTCATATGCTTTTGGTAGTTTAGCTTTGCATATGGTTCCAATAATTGGTCAATCCGGTTAGCGGAACAACCACCGTACTGTAATGAAGCCACGTTTGCAATAATTTGGGACATCTGAGCAGTTGCCGTTTGAATTGAACGTGGTGAAGAAACCCAAGCATTCCCGATCTTGAAGCCATTCTTAAACATTTCATCAAAGTCGATCAAGCAACAATTAGTTTCGGGTGTTACTGGGGAATAGTCCAAATCATGCCAGTGAATATCGCCACGTAAATGAGCCTTAGCTACTAAATCAGGTAACATTCTCAATCCCAAAGCACGGCTAACGACCCCTGCTTCCAGATCCCGTTGCGTATTAAAAACGTGGCTATCCTTATTTGCGTTTTCGTGGACAACCCGCGAATTACGGTCAAATAATTGACTAAGCTTGTATTGCGGATCAGTTGCTTCCGCAAAGTTTTCCTCGTCTTGACGGCGATAGTTAACATATTTTTGGGCCAGAATATTTTGGTCTGCTTTCTTTAGCCCCGAAATAAATGCTTGTGCAATTTCAATAGTAGAAACTGTTTTCTTTCCCATAAAGGAGAGAAGTGCTTGGTAAACAGCAGCTTTCGTTTTACTGTCAGCATTTAGTTCCTTTAACACTAAGTCAATCTTATAGCCGTAAAAGGGTGTCTCAGTGCCATCACGCTTTACAACCTTTACATCGGTTAGATTTTGTAAACTTGTATCATTCATTAACTCTATTTTCATTTCTGCAGACCCCTCTTTTATTGTTTAACGATTGCTATCTTACTATTGAATAAATTGAAGAGAAAGGTTGACTTCCTCAACACAATATGTAGGGGGTGATATATTATATCTACTATTTATTGTGATTTTTGCTAAATTGAGACAATCTAATTAAGAATGATAAAGTACAAGGTCTTGCCTTATTAACATTCTTCCGGATTTTGTATTGAAAATCCGTCTTTTTTCTCTTCTTCATATTATCAATAGATAAATCATCTAACTAAAAATTTATTAATCTAGATACATGAAAAATGATTCATATATAACTGATTACTTCAATAAAATTCAGTGGAGAGGTCTAAATTTTTGATTATTTTGTATTATTTTTTATTCCAATTCCCCTATTAACCCGTGAATCATAAGTTAATTTAACATACGCAGACATAATAATTGGCAATACGGTTACCAAAATCATCAAGCCAAGAATCACGGCAATTGCAACCTGAATTAAGGTCATGATTCCAGATGGGATTAGGGCAGCAAAGGTTCCACTCAAAATAATAATTGCTGACATCACAACAGTACCGATAACGGTTACAACTTGTAGAATATGCTTAACCTGATTTCCAGGATCCACTAGTTCTTCATCTCGATAACGCATCATCAGGAAAATGCTGTAATCGACTCCTAACGCGACAAGCATAATAAAGGTGAAAAAGGGTGCATTCCACGTTAACATGCGTTCATGAAAAAAGTGCTGTGCAATAAGGTCTGTTAAATTAATGGCAGTATAGTAGGTTCCAACCAGAGTAGCAATAATCACCATTGGTTGAAGAACTGACCGCGTAAAGAATAGCAAGGCAATCCCAATACCAATAATCATGATCATAGCAGTCCGTGTGAAGTCGCCCTGAGATAAGGTCTCAAGATCAAGATTTTGTGACGTTTGGCCTCCAATCGCCACCTTGGCCTTGCTTAATGATGTCGCTTTTATCTGTGCTTTAACATCTTTTTCAAGCTGCTTAACTGTTTTGGCAGCAGTATGGCTATTAGGATCAGCTTTTAAAACTTCTGATAATTGTGTTAATTGACGGTTTTTATTCATGTAAATATTGTAGGAAGTTACAAGATTACCGTTACTAAGTTCATTTTGAGGAATGTTTAACTGATTACCTGCTGGTGAGTTTTTCAATTCACTAAGATATGATTGCACTTCACTAATCCCATTTTGAACTTTATCCAATCCGCTAACTGCTTGATTTAAGCCAGTTTCCATTTGACTCACCTGGCTGGCCGTTGCCTGCAGTTGGTGATTTAGTTGTTGAACCCCGCCGTTAACTTGATTAATACCACCGTTTAACTGTTGACCACCACTAGCTAATTGATTACCAGCTGTCTTTAGCTGATTTCCTGTATGAGTCAGTTCACTACTCCCATTAGTTAGTTGGTTAATTCCTTGACTTAACGTTGGGACTTGCCGGTTAATCGTGGTTAATGCTCCAGCTAATTGACTTGTTCCCTGGTTTAATTGACTGGCCATTGCAAAGTAAGATCCATTGGAATGACTATTCATCAGTGACGATAGTTGTTGGATCTGCTGGTTAGCTTCTGTTACCGATTGATTCAACTTATGACTAGCAGAAGTCACCTGATTAATACCGCTCGCAAATGTGTTAATCCCCACTTGTAATTGACCGATTCCGCTCGCTAGTTGATTAGTCCCTGCAAGATACTGATTTGTTCCTGCAACGTATTGATTTAAACCAGTGTTAAATTGACCACTAGCATCTGCTAATCTCTGACTTCCATCTGCTAATTGTTGGACTTGTGCAAGTTGTTCCTTAATGTTAGCACTAGCCAGTTGATTACTAGCATTCTGCAAGCCATTCTTGATCGTTGTTAAACCAGTCTGTGATTGTTGTAGGCCAGTCAAAACAGTCTTCAATTGATTTTTGACATAAAGCTGGTTCAGTGGCTTCCCGGTTGGTTGGGTAACCGACATTACCGACTTCACCCCTGAATTTTTCTTAACAGCATTGGTAATCTGATCAATTGCTGCCAAATCCTGCTGGTTGTTTAAGGGGTGGTTTAATTTAATGTTAATCGTGGTTGGTGAAATTTTCCCTTTTGAGAAATCACGTTGGGCAATCAAGTATCCCTTCTTAATTAGATTACTATTCGGCACCTCATCAGCTGAATTAAAGTTTAATTGTTGCGGGGCATTCACAATTGTTATCCCTGCAATCACCCCAAAAATCACAATATAAATCAGCGGCTGTTTCAATCCTCGTTGTGATAGGAACCGCCAAAATTGACTTGATTGCTGAACCTTAAAATTATGTGACGGCCAAAATAGTTTTCTTCCTAACACAGCCATAAAGAAGTAGTTTAGGGTTAGTAATACTGCTAATAGAACTAAAACACCGACCGAACAACTAACTGCTGACCGATAAAACGAAAATTTGGCAAAACTTAACGCAGCAAAGCCAATAAAGACTGATAATCCGCTATATAGGATTGTTCGGCCGGCTGACGCTTTGACAACGTTAATTGCTTGGTATTGATTGGTGTTTGCAAGCTCTTCTTTGAACTTATCGTACAGCAAAATATTATAATCAGTACCAATTCCAAACAGAATGATCACTAAAAAGACCTGTGTAAAGTCAGAAATGGGAAAATTAAAATACTTAGCAAGATTCATCACTAAACTTAGGGAAATAATCATCGCAATTCCCACATTTAGTAACGAAACTAGGGGAATGATCAACGAACGAAAAACCAGCACTAATACAATAAAAATAAAGATAATAGCAATAACCTCAGTCTTCTTTATTCCCTCTTCAGTCGTATTAGAAAATTCATCTGCTAATAAGGTGTCACTAGTAACATATGTCTGTAACCCTTCAACCTTTAAAAGTCGCTTGATCCGTTGTGCCTGGTGATCAAAGTTAGCTGTTTTCTCAACATCAACATTAACCAACTCAGTTTGCTGATTGCGAGAAATAACTTGTTTAGCAACTTCTTTACCATTTAATGCACTGGTAATTTTGGTGACCTGATAATTCTTCTTTTGACGGGCTAACTGCTTAACCCGCTCATTGATCTTTCGCTGATCCTCCTGATTTAGCTTGCTCTCCTTATGATAAACAATTACAACTGAACTAGAATTTTCCCCTTTCTGCATCTGCTTATTCAGCTTATACGCCTGAAAACTTTCACTAGTTGCCGGTAAAGTCATCTGACCTTTTGCCGAATCAATGCTGAAATGTCTGGTAACGTAACTACTGATACTATAGTTAGAAATAACCAGATAATAATTGTCGCAACATAATTTCTACGTATCCAATTCATTTATTTTGCTCCTCTTTTAATTTTTTGAACAGCTGTTGATTAATTGACATACGTATAATATATTATGGCTAGTAAGTTAAACAATGGTTAATCTATAGGATAGTGTCAAATTTTGAATATTTTAACCAAGCTTGTCGATAAAAAAAGAAAATGGAGAGAATAAAATGACTGATCGTCGTGTAAATAGAACCAAACGTCAAATAAAGAAAGCTTTAATTAATCTACTTAGCAAAAAAGCTCTTTCTCGCATTACTGTTTCAGAAATCACCGAGCTAGCAGATATTGGTCGGGGAACTTTTTATACGCATTATCAAGATATCTATGACCTTTATCATTCATTAATTAATGAATTAGCTAAGGATCTTTTGGACATTTTTAGTAGATATTATTCACAGGCAACTAAAGACAATAATTTTATTCCATTATTCCAGGCCCTTTCAGACTATATCTCAACGCAGCAAGACATACTTACCATGCTTGCTAGTAAGCAAAACAGTGAATTAACAATCAGCTATCTTCAAGATCGCTTCAAGCACGAACTAGTTAATTATGATAATTCAAATGGATTGGAACAAATTATCGGTAATATTTACGGAGTTGCGGGAATTTTTGGGATCTTTATTGACTGGCTGCAAGGTAAAATAAAAGCCTCACCAGAAGAATTAGGTGAAGCTATCGGTAAATTTGCGAATAAATATTGGGTTATGGATTAACTTTATTTTTATCTTTTTACCGTGTAATTTTGTATGTTTACGTTATGCTCACGTGCTTAACTAGGCATAAAGACATTAAGTAAAAAAAGTAGGTTGAAGCTAAATATATCAAGCTTCAACCTACTTCATTGTTTGCTAACTAATATTAATTATCCGTCTAAAGTATGCCTCCGGTGGGGGTCGAACCCACACTCCCTCAACGGGAACTGGATTTTGAG
>DHCFJ07801__coassemble_4418_pt1 | contig 5063 bp, 6 predicted proteins | sample DHCFJ07801__metabat2_low_PE_007 | metagenome-assembled genome bin DHCFJ07801
CGTCAATCTTAGGGCAGGAAGATTTCAAGAACATTCAAGTGTTTGATATTGCTCAGGTTCAAATCAAAGCTGCTGTGGATCAACTTCTAAAAACAACACCCAGCCAAAATAGCTGAGTACCACATATCCTAAATATTTACATCATAACTTTAATCACTTCACCATCTTTGAACGTGAACTCCATGTAGCGTTGAAAGATGGTAATTTTTTCGATTAATCGGCGAACTAGTTGCTGGTCGAATTCTTGAAGACCATGTTGATGTTCATCTACAAAATCACTGACCTGGTCGATTTTGTGAAGCTTTACTTGATTTTCGGATTCAATCTCCTGAACCTTTTCCTTTTGTTCACGCAGCTCCATCACCTGTTGGGTGAGGTCGTTGCAGTTTTGATGCTGGTTAGCTGCTTGGATCAGTTTCGTTTGCGCTTCTTCCAGCCGTTTATCCAATTCCTCGATCGTGGGACCTTTAGAATTCCTAATGATTTTCATGATGTTGGCCTTAATTTGTTTATCCGCTAATTCATGACTTTCGATTAACTGATTGATGGCATCAAGGGTAGCGGTCTTGAGAAGAGGTTCCTTGATATTCCGGATCATGCAGCGCCGGCCTTTTTTATTGCGTTTGATGCGGCTGGCACAGCGCCAAACTGCAACCTTAACAGGGTTGTACCACATATTTCGCTGAAAGATGTCACCGCATTTGCCGCAGTAAACTCGTTGGGAAAAGCAGTACTTGCTGTTGATCCGCCGGCGTTTGCCATTCTTAGTGGTGATTCCGTTGTGGCGCCACCGGATCAAATTCTGCACCTGCATAAAGACAGATTTGGGAATGATGGCGGGATGATCGTTCTCAACATAATATTGCGGCATGATGCCATTGTTTTTAACGCGTTTCTTGGTTAGAAAGTCAACGGTGTAAGTTTTCTGTAATAGAGCATCGCCCATATACTTTTTATTCTTGAGGATCAAGGCAATGCCGCTAGAGTGCCAATTAGTTTTCTTGCCACCCGTTAAGGCACCGTCTGCCTTAAGCGATTCGGCAATTTGCTTCATCGTCATCCCTTGCAGGTAGCTGTAGAAGATCTGTTTGACCGTTTTGGCTTCCTCTGGTTCAATCACCAGGTTGCCATCTTGATCCTTGGTGTAGCCGAGAAAGTGATTATGGTTGATCAAAACTTTGCCTTGCTGGTAACGGTATTGCAAGTCGAGCTTAACGTTCTGCGATAACGACTCGCTTTCTTGCTGGGCAAGTGAAGCCATGATGGTGATGAGTACTTCACCTTTGGCATCCATGGTGTTGATATTTTCTTTCTCGAAGAAGATGGCTACATTGATGGCTTTAAGGTCACGAATGTATTTTAAACAATCGATTGTGTTTCGAGCAAAACGGCTAATTGACTTGGTAATCACCAAATCGATCCGGTGGTTATGACAATCAGCCAATAACTCTTTTAAGGCATTGCGGTGATTCAGTTTGGTGCCTGAAATGCCTTCATCAAAGTAGATCCTAGCTAGCTGCCAATTAGGGTGGCGATTAATATATTCTTGATAATGTTGCCGCTGATTTTCTAGGCTTTCCGATTGTGCATCGTTGTCAGTGGATACCCGGCAATAGGCCGCTACTCTTAATTGTTTGACATCATCGATAAAGCCAATGTTGTAACCTCGGCCTTCAAACCAGATCTTAGTGTTTTCATCAATATCATTACGGTAGCGAATAATGAAAGAAAGCTGCTTTTCCAACTTTACGGAAACGGCAGTGTAATATTCTTGGCCATGCAGGGCAGAAACTTTAGCCCATACTTCTGCAAAAATACTGTTTTCCCGAATATCTTCGCCAGTATTGGGATTGATTTTTCCAGTATCCATCATTTTCATTAACTGAATTCGCTTGTTCAGCTCGCCAATATCAGCTATTTTGCTGACTCGTTTATTTTGCTGCTGCAATTAAAATTCCTCCTTCCGATAGGGCGCCAAAATAGCGCGGAGAAATTTAATCATGGGATCAAAGTCGGCCGTTTCTCGGTACTCATAAAGGTAGGCAATCGTATAGAGCACCGCTGTGTGAATATCGTCGGGGAGGGGAGCAAATGCTGATAATGGCTGCCGGAGCACATTCTCGACAGTAGCAGTCGCGGAACCAATCAGTTTGGTGATGAGGTCGTCTTCTATAGTGCCATCAACCCTCAGGTAGGTTTTTGCTTCGGCCAAAGTAATAACAGCCACATTCCATCATTCCTTTCTACTTAGCAGCCATTGCAAGCATCTTAATAGCTTCTGGCAAAATGGCTTTGCCATCGACACGTTGTGAGCCTAGGAAACCAACCTGCCCAGTTACGGCATAAAGTTCATTAAGACGTTTGAAGGTTCGTCCTTGGCGATCTGCAATCCAGTAGTAATTGAAGTCGCCAAAGAGCACCGGCTTGTTACCGGCAGCTAGTGTTGGCATAAACGGACTAGTATAAACTGGGCAGTTGAGAATCCGATCGGGTTGACCCGCTTGGACAGATGGCTGCCAGATGTATTGATCGTTTTTGTCCTTCATTTTGCGAATTGCCTTAACGGTGTCATAGTTCATCAGAAAGACAGCATTTTGCCGGTATGGTACTTTTAAGGAATAGAAGAGGTCGATTAAATCATCAAAAGTCAGTGAATCTGCTTTAGCAGCAGTAGATCCAGCTGAAGCACCGTTTGTATCGGTAAGAATACCAGACGGCTGGCCCGTGCCCGTACCAGTTAAAAAGGCTTGTTCTTCGGCATTGCCTAACCGACGGCCAAATTCATCGGAAAGGTAGGTCATTAAGTCAAAGGCAGAATCGTTCAGCAACTCCTCTGATACCTTGATCAGGGTACCGAGTTTATGAGCACCGAGTGATACTTGGCTGAACTGAGTATTAGATTCCGTGTAGGCCGCTTCTTCATCAAGCCATGCCGCGGTTCCTTCGCTGGCAACAACAGGAATTTTATGTTCGCCGCTGTTAGTTTGAATAACGTGGCTAATGGTCCGCAAAACGTTAGCTTCTTGTAGCTTTTGAATTAATTGATTTTCGAACTCATCAGGAACTAAAAAGCCACCATCAGGATCAGTACCTTCTTTTAAGGAATCGACCACACCGTGTCCCCGCATCATCTGCCAAAAGTTATTGGCATAGGAACTTTGCTGGTCAGGAAGTTCATCGGCGGTCGGGTTGTTAGTAAGGATTTTGGTAGTCGGTTGATTGAGGCTTGCCTCAATTTCTTCTTGTTTGTGGCGACGGTCGATTTCCTTGCCGAGGTTAACGACATCTTGTTTCATCTTTTCGTAGGTAGCATTATCTTCTGCGGATAATACGTCGGTTTCCTTTTGCTTGGTATCAAGAAAGTCCTTGGCTTGCCTCCAGATCCGGGCACGCTTTTCTTGCAGTTCAGTAATCTTATTCATAGGTATGTTCCTCCTCAAATTAGTGCGATAACAAAGAAAGCCGCTTTTGCAGCGACTTTACAGAAATAGTTGATTTGACTGTTGGTTTGAGCTTGTTGAGTAAAACAAGGTCTGACTGCTTGTCAGAGTAAGAGTAACAATCTGTTGTGTTCTTATCTTGACCAAGCATTTCGTCCGCAAAGCTCAGTTCAATCGCTTTGTTGACGTTCATCCAAGTTTCATCATCCATCATGGCCGAAATCTTTTCCCGGGGCAGGTTAGTTTTCAGCTCATAAGCATTGATAATTGATTCTTTGGTTTCGGCTAACATTTGGGCGGCTTGATCCAAATCTTTCTTTTGCCCACCGACAATAGTTAAAGGATTATGGATCATTAACATTGCTGCCAGTGCCATTGAAACATTGGTCCCCGCCATGGCAATTACTGATGCTGCAGAAGCGGCAATTCCATCAATTTTGACATTAACGTCATTGGGATAATTCATCAACATCATATAAATACGACTGGCAGCTACGCAGTCACCTCCAGGAGAGTTAAGCTAAAGATCAATTGGTCCTTGGCTTTCATTTGCGACAGCTCACAGTTTGTACTTAATGTGCAATTGGCAGACACCAGTCACTGCATGTGGAGAGCATTACTTTGCTTGATCTCGATTAAAAGAAGCGTGAAAGTTTAGAAATGCTCCCTGCGATAGCCACCCAAGAATGAGGAACACGGTGACGAATGATTGGTTAGCTGAGTCATAGACGGAGCTAATATATTAATTTGCTACTGGTTATTAAAGTTAGTATAATTATCTTGTAAGAGGTAAGACGTATTACACAAAGAGGTGATAACATGGACGATGCTTTAACTGGAAAAGTTTCTCAAAAGGGACAGCTGGTTATTCCAGCAACTATTCGAAAAGCATTAGGAATAGAAAAGGGTTCAAAAGTTTCCTTTGAAGTTAAAAATGATGAGATTCGAATCAAAAAAGTACCGACAGCATTAGATTGGTCAAATTTGGTTAATCAGTTACCAGAGGAAAAGGTAAAAATTGATAAGAATGGTCATTATGATCCTAAAGAATCACCTAATTTTCATGATTGGATGGTTAATGGCTAATGCAACCAATGGATATTTATATTGCTGATGTCCCATTTGATGAAGAAAACGGTAGCAAGGTTCGTCCGGCCTTAGTTCTTCGTGTCCGAGATGGTTGGGTTAATGTTTTTAAAGTAACTAGTCAATATCAAAATAAATCGGCTAAAATAAAACGACTGTACTACCCAATTTATGAATGGAAGCAAGCGGGGTTAAAGAAACAATCCTATGTGGATACACATAGAACGTATAGTTTGCCCGAAAAATTCATTTTTAGTCGAAAACCAATTGGTAAACTGACTGAACTAGATCGGATTAAACTATTTGAATTTATTCAAAGTGTACGAAAAAATAAGTGACTTTAATTTCTTACTAAAAAAAGACACCCAACCAAATTAGTCGAGTGTCATATATATTCTTAGTGCTCAAATCTAAATTCACCATCTTTCAATGCTACGAGGAGTTTACATTAAAAGATGGTGATTTTATTTACTCAAATAATTTATGGTGGATTATAGAATGAAGTTAGCCACCCAGTTGGTGGTAAATAAAAAACGC
>DHCFJ07801__coassemble_5717_pt1 | contig 3795 bp, 4 predicted proteins | sample DHCFJ07801__metabat2_low_PE_007 | metagenome-assembled genome bin DHCFJ07801
GTGATTATCATCGTAACGATCCTAATGATGATCTTTCTCGCCACCGATTATGGGCAAGCATTCATCGCAACCGGGGATAACCCCACAATGGCAAAGTCGTTAGGAATTCATACTGACAAAATGATTAATGTCGGCTTGATGGTTTCCAACGGGATGGTCGCCCTCTGTGGTGCCCTCGTTGCCCAAAGTAATGGTTACGCTGACGTTAATATGGGGATTGGGACCATCGTTATTGCCTTAGCTTCAATTATTATCGGTGAAGTAGCCTTTGGTGACCTTACTCTTAACCAGCGACTCGTTGCGGTGACTCTCGGTTCAATCATTTATCGCTTAATTCTATTAGCCGTATTGCAACTTGGCTTCTCCGCTAACGACCTCAACTTAATTTCTTCAATTGTCCTTGCAATCTGCATGATGCTACCGCAATTGGAAAAGGTTGTTAATTTAAAAAAGCCAATCTTGAAGGGAGTGCAGCCACATGAGTAAGCCCATTTTAGAATTAAAAGACGTCAAGACAGTTGTTAATAAGGGAACTGCAAACGAAACCACGATTCTCAAAGGAATTAATTTAAAAATTAACGAAGGTGACTTTATTACCATTGTCGGCACTAACGGGGCCGGTAAGTCAACCCTCTTCAATGTTATTGGCGGGAACATCCATGCTGACAGCGGACAGATTCTTCATAATGGTAAGGACATCACCCGTTCAACTGAAGAACAACGAACGTCCTTTCTTGCCCGCGTCTTTCAGGATCCAAAGCTTGGAACAGCTCCCCGGATGACCGTTGCTGAAAATATGCTGCTCGCAACAAAGCGTGGTGAAAAACGTCACCTGATTTTGCGAAAACTAAAGCAAAATATGGAACGGTTCACCAAATTAGCTGCCATGATGAATAACGGGTTAGAAAACCGAATGACCACCGCAACCGGAGCCCTTTCTGGCGGTCAACGGCAGGCGCTTAGCTTTTTAATGGCTACTCTCAAGCGCCCTGATATTCTACTATTGGATGAACATACTGCTGCTCTTGATCCGCATACGAGTTTAAACCTCCTCCATGCCACTGATGAGCGGATCAATCAGGATCACCTGACAGCTCTGATGATTACTCATCACCTAGAAGATGCCTTAACATACGGTAATCGGTTAATTGTCCTAAAAAATGGCCAAATTAAAGCCGACTTTAAGGGCGAAGCAAAACAACAGCTCACCACTGACAAACTCTACACCTATTTTGAAGATTAACCTTGTAAATATTCCAAAAATGATATATATTAAAAAATGAAATATATCGTTTTTGGAATATTGGAGGTTTAAATCATGAATTATTGGCTTCTTTTTGTTACCTTTATTGCCGTTAATCTAGACTTCTTCTTTATCTTGCTTTGTCTGGTCAATAAATATCCATTGCGAGACGTTATCATCGGTTACATGATTGGGGTCGCTCTCCTAGTTACTTCTAGTTTTGCTGCTGGAAAGGTGCTTGCACTCTTCTTTCCTGAATGGCTCCTTGGCTTCCTTGGGATTTTGCCAATTTACATGGCACTCCACGATAACGATGAAGATCCCAACCAACAATCAGCCACTCGATCACCAATTCTGATCGTTCTCATAACATACCTTGCAGTTTGCTCTGGTTGTAATCTCTCGATCTTCTTACCAATCCTCACGGGAATTTCACTCAATCATTTTGGCTTGGCCTTAAGTTTCATTCTTACCCTCACCATTCTCGTTGTAATTTTGATTAAGGAAATTGGTAAACTATCACCAGTCGCCCGGTTCATGGATAAATATAGCGAACTGCTAATGAAAATTATCTACATTGGAGTCGGAATATATGTTTTCTTCGATAGCGGACTGATCCGTCACTTGGCACAGTGGGGCGGTCTGGTATAATATTCACCAAAAAGCGATGGAGGCCTTCACCTGTGGAACAACCAGATGTTTTAATTAACGAAGCGGCAAAGATTTACAAAGTATTAAGCAATAGCACAAGAATCAAAATTCTCTACTATCTCCGTCATCAAACTGATGAGGTTGATGTAAAAACAATTGTTAATGATCTTGGTCTTGCCCAACCAGTGGTTTCCAAACAACTCGGAATCCTCCGGCGTTACCAACTGGTCTGTTCTCGTCGCTCTGGCACCCGGGTTTTCTACATCCTTGACGATCCCCACATTATGGAATTAACGGATGACATGATTGCTCACGTTAAACACGAAATCAAAGGCGAACCCCACCCGAAGAATTTGTATTAGAGAGAGTGCGAACCGCGACGGACTAGCTTCCTTGCATTACAATATCAATATCCTTTAAGATAATAAGAGGCTAAGAGTATTCTTGGTCTCTTTAATAATTTAAACAATTTTTAACGGGAGGATTATTTGTGAATAACCTATTTGAGCGTACTTCGATCAAAAAGGCCTATTTTACTCTTGCACTACCGGTAGTGTTAAGTATGGCTGTAACGCTTATTTATAATCTGGTTGATACTTTCTTTGTTTCTAAGACTGGTAACCCTGACCTAGTTGCTGGAGTATCTCAGGGAGCGCCAATTTTTACCTTGATGATTGCGATTGGTGATATTTTCGGTCTTGGTGGCAGTTCATTAATTTCACGGCTTTTCGGTGAGCGTAAGGATCAACTTGCAAGAAACGTTTCCGGCTACGCTTTCTATTACTCAATAGCCTGTGGAATTGTTGTTACAATCATTCTATTAGTCTTTCAAAATCCAATCCTTCACCTACTCGGGGCCTCACCTAGTACCTGGAAGTACGCCCGTGAATATTACCTGGTAATTGCTTGGGGAGCGGCATTTATCATCTTTGGTTTATCGCCAACCAATATTCTTCGAACGGAAGGCCTAGCGATTCAGTCAATGATTGCCTCAATGGCTGGAACAATCATTAACATCTTCTTAAACCCGATCTTTATTTTCACCTGTGGATTAGGAGCTGCCGGCTCTGCCCTGGCAACGGTCACTTCAAGCGTAATTGCAGATATTATCATGATCTATTACCTCAGAACGAAGAGCAAGAAACTGACGACCTCAATTCATGAAACGAAAATTAGCCGGCATTACCAACTTCAGATCTACGCCATCGGGATTCCCGCATCAATTACCAACATCATGGTCTCCTTTGCCACTGCAATGACTAACCGCTACTTAATTTCATATGGAGCCAATAGCGTTGCTGCAATGGGGATTGCGATGAAAGCTAATTCAATCATTATTATGATCATGGTCGGTTTTGCCTTTGGTGCCCAACCATTAATTGGTTATGCCTACGGTGCCCGAAACGAAAAACGCTTTTACGAAATTATCCATTTTGATTTATTTGTTATTTCTTCAATTAACATTGTCTTAACAATCCTTCTTCTTATTTTTGCTCCTGAAGTAATTCGTATCTTTATGAACGATCCGGTAATCGTTAAAGAAGGAGCCTTGATGCTTCGCTGGTTATCTATAACAACTACTTTAGCTGGGATAATCCTGGTATTTACCACCGCTTTCCAGTCAATGGGAAAGGCTGTCCCGGCTTTTTGGTTATCATTCAGTCGTCAAGGGTTAATCTTTGGCCTAGCTATCGTTATTTTGGCTCATTTCTTTGGTTATACGGGAATCTTAGCTGCTCAAGCATGTTCAGACGTGCTAACTTTGATTTTGGGACTAATCTTCTACAAAGTCTATGAACCACACTTTGATAGAAAGGAAAGCTGAATAATAAAGCTTTTTAAGTTTCCGATTGGTTCTCCATAAAAAGAAGACTAAAAAACTTGGGGACGGAAAAAATTTT